>Ga0307419_10000911_pt1 | contig 15273 bp, 12 predicted proteins | sample SalMarWE160230MG_2_FD_202512 | JGI IMG/M metagenome (GOLD analysis project Ga0307419, IMG submission 202512) | Salt marsh sediment microbial communities from the Plum Island Ecosystem LTER, Massachusetts, United States - WE1602-30 | ecosystem: Environmental > Aquatic > Marine > Intertidal zone... | reverse complement strand
GGCTCGCTCGTTTTCTCCCTCCAGCGAGTAGAGGCACGCCACGTTGTAGCGGACGCCCATGTCCTCCGCATCTACGGCCAGCGCCCGCTCCGCGGCGGCGAGCCCCTCGACGGGCCGGCCGGTCCTGCACAGGGCCACGGCTCGGACCGTCGCCGCGCGAGGATCGTCCGGGTTCAACTCCAGGTGCCGGTCGACGACCTCCAGGGCTCTGCCGTAGGCAGCTCGCGCCTCCTCCTCGCGCCCGAGGGCCTCCAGCGCCTGGGCTCGGAAGAAGGCGGCCTGGTAGTCCTCGCGCACGTCCAGGGCTTCACCGAACAGCCGGGCCGCCTCCTCGAAGTCTCCTTCCTGGAATCGTGCCCGACCGTGGAAGTATCGCGCTTCGAACTGGCGGGGATCGAGGGCGACCGCCTTCTCGAACTCCGAGATGGCCTCCGGCAGTCTCCCGTTCTGCCACAGGGCGAATCCGCGTGCCGCGTGGGCCTCGGCGAGGTCGGGATCGAGCTCCAGGGCTCGCCGGCTGGCCGCGTCCGCGCACCGGGCCGAGTCCTCCGCCGTGGGGTCGTAGGGATAGTACATTCGGAGCAGGGAGCACGTGTCGGCGAGTCCGGTCCACGCGAGGGCGTAGTCGGGATCGACCTCGATCGACCGCGTGAACATCTCCCGGGCGAATCCGAGGCTCTTGCGCCGCGTCTGGTGGAAGAATTGCCGGCCCCGGAGGTACAGCTCGTACGCCCCGACCTTCTCGGTCCGGACCTTCTCGAGCGCGCGGCGATCCTTCTCGGTGAGCACGCCGCGCAGCGTACGCACGATGCTGGCGGCGATCTCGTCCTCGATCGCGAACACGTCCTCCATGCGTCGGTCGTAGCGCTCCGACCAGAGCTGGTAGCCATCCTCGCAGTCCACCAGCTGAGCGGTGATCCGAAGCCGATCGCCCTGGCGCTGCAGGCTGCCCTCGAGCACGGCGCCCACGCGGAGTCGCTTCCCGATCTCGGTCACCTCCAGGCTCTTGTCCCGCAGGGCGAAGACGGACGTCCGGGAGACGACGTGCAGGCCCTCGACCCTGGAGAGCGCGTGGATGAGCTCGTCCGTGAGGCCATCGCTCAGATACTCGTCCCCGCTGCCCGGGCTCGTGTTGACGAACGGCAGGACGGCCACCGAGCCGGGGACGGGCCGGGCGACGGCTCCGGGTGTCGGCCCGGAAGAGCGCCGGCCGCTCCCGCCCGGGCTCGCGCCCCCGGCGTCGTCCGCCGACGTCTCCGCGCTGCCGGGTGGAGGTCCGGGGCTGCCGCGGAATTCGTTCAGCGACCAGGCCAGCGCGACCGCGATCGGGAACCCGAGCAGGCCGAGCGCGACGACGAGCGTGAAGGCCCACTCGGGGAGCCTCAAGCCGGGAAAGAGGAGCGCCGCGGCCTGGATGACGATGAAGGTGGCCACGGCGTAGGAGATGGCCACCTGGACCACCCGTCTTCGTCGCAGCTCACGCGCGAGCGCGCGGAGGCGCGATCGGAAATTCGACATACTGGTCTCGAGCTCGCGTGGGGCCCGGGCTCACGACGCATGCGAGGCTCGCACGGCCGCGTTGGAGAGCGCATCGGGTGCGACGCACTCAAGATGCGCCGCGCGGAGCGACGACGCTATCGCGATGGTCGAAGCTACGGCGAATTGCGGATGGCCGTCGCGAGCCGGGCTTCCCTCACCAGGTGCGGTCGGGCTTCCCCTCCACCTTCAGGATCGCCTCCTGCGCCGTGTAGATGGTGCGCGGATTCCCGAGCGCCCGGCGGAGGGCGGGAAGCGCGCTCTTCGCGGCCGGCCCGATCTCCCCGATGGCCTTGATGACGCTGCGCAGGACGTAGACGGGCTCTCCCTTCACGTCCATGCGCTTCGTCAGGGCCTCTACGGCGCCGCCCGCCCCCGGGCCCACGGCTCCGAGCGCCTCGGCCGCCGGGGAGCGGACCCAGGCCACCGGGTCGTCCACGGCGCGGATGAGCGGATCGAGCGCGGGGGCCGCCTTCGGCCCCATCCCCTCCAGGGCCACCGCCGCCAGGCTCCGCACCCGGGCGACGGAGTCGGACAGGGCCTTCGCCAGCTCCGGCACCGCCGCGGCTCCCGTCGGCCCGACCTGCGACAGGGCCCAGGCAGCCGCCGAGCGTACGGCCGGAGCCGGGTCGTGGAGGGCCCCGGTGAGTGCATCCACGGCCGGACCGGCGTCGGCGCCGAAGGCACCGAGCGCCCGGACCGCGTCGGGCCGCTCGGAGTCGGGTGCCTGCTTCAGCCGGGCCAGCCAGTCCGAGAGCGGATGGCCCCGGTACACGGCTTCTCCGGTCGGTGCCGACGCCGGTGCCTCGGGGAGCGGAGGCGGGAGCTGCCGCGGGGTGGGCTTCTCCGGCTCGCCGGCCGAGGCCGGGATCTTCTCCAGCACCACGTCCATGATGCCGGCCTTGTAGCCCGTGGAGCGGCCGTCCTTGCCGGCGCACACGAAGGTGAGGATGTGGCGCCCGCGGCTCAGGGTGGCCCAGCCCAGCGGCCGCACCTCGGCCACGTACAGCTCCGGATCGTATCCGGGGAAGACGCGCGCGCCCTGCGCCGGCAGTTCCGAGGTGGCGGCCTCCCGGGTGTCCAGGTTCATGGCCTTGCCATCCAGGAGAGCGTAGTAGTCGCCGTAGTCGGGCGCCCGGGCCATCTCGGCCACGACCTCGTAGCGGTCCGGATCGGCGACGTCGATCGGCACGTCGATGCGGGAGCCCGGGCCGCGTCCGTCGAAGAACAGGAGGTCCTTCCCCCAGTCGACCTCGCGCTGGACCTCGGCCGTGCCGCCCCGGGTCCGCACCTGGCCGATCGCGTCCTCGACCGCTATCTGCCGGGCGTTCCCGAACGGGAGGCGCGCATCTCCGTAGGGCGGCTCCGGCAGCCCCTGGTTCACGCCGTCCTGGTACCAGAAGGCGACGCTCGAGAAATAGTCGGGACGCTCCTCGAAGCCGGAACGAAGGCTGCCGTCCGGGTTGTACGTCCAGCCGAAGTGCTCGATGCCGGCCCAGATGGACTTCTGGAAGGGGATCATGTCGGGAACGTGCCAGCGGTAGCCGGTGAGCCGGGCGCCCACCCGCTCTCCCTCGGCCACGGGGATGCCGCTCCACGGGCCCTCGGTGACCCTCAGGCCCCAGGCTGCGTTGAAGTAATCCTCGCTCCCCGTGCCGGCGATCTGGGGCTTCGTGGCGCCGTCCACGTAGAAAAGGTCGTCCCCCTCGCCGAACCAGCCCACCTGAGACTGGATGACGTTCAGCACCGTGCCCACGTACTGGCCGCGCCCGTGGATGGCCAGGAAGGCGTAGTCGAGGCCCGGCGTGGCCGGCCGCTCCTGCCGGTAGTAGGCGTGGAAGTAGCCCGTCCCGGGCGGCAGCGCCTCACGCTTCTCCCAGTCCACGTGGTCGTAGAACATGGTCACGGGGCGCCGTCCCTCGTTCGTCACCGTGACCCGGCAGTGCTTCCGGAAGGGCATGGGCCAGTAGCTGTTCCGGGCCCGGCCGTAGGAGTTGTCGCGCACCATCAGCGAGTTCACGTCCTTCTCGTAGCCGTGACCGACCCCGAAGAAGTCTCCCAGCGGAGCATCGACGCTCGGCGTCTTCTCGCCATCGTAGTAGACCCGGAGACGGAGGAGCCGCGGCCAGGCGTACTCGTTGTCGGCCACCGTGATCCACAGGTGCGTCACTACGCCCGGACCGTCCAGGTCGGCCATGACGTAGGTCTGCCCCGGCATGATCCGCTTCTCGTCGTCGTTGCTGTCCACGAACGGGTGGTCGCTAGAGGCGCGGTGGGCCGAGAAGGTCCGGAGCCGGGGCAGGTCGAAGGGGCCGAGTCCGGCCGGGGCCGGGCTCGGACCGCGCTCGCAGGCCGCGGCCGCAACGAGTGCCAGGAGACCGAGGGTCCTCGGAGACCTCAACCGCCCGCGCCAAGAGCGGCCGTCCGAGTGCCGCGCCCCTCTCACGACCGCCTCCCGGCGACCGCGGTGGTCGCTTCCGCCGTTTCGCGCGCCGGCGCCCGGACGCCCACGCCGGGCTTGGCTCCCGTCAGCTTCCCCCCGTCCACCACCAGCACTCCGCCCACGATCACGTAGGGGATCCCGGCCGCCGGGAGCGTCGGCTCCTCGTAGGTGGAGCGGTCGATCACCGTCTCCGGATCGAAGATCGTGAGGTCGGCATCCATTCCCTCCCGCACGCGTCCCTTGCGGGCGAAGGCGGGCGTGCGCGACTGGAGGCGCCGAGCCGGCAGGATCGTCATCTTGGCGACCGCCTCCGGCAGGTCGAGCACGTGCTCCTCGCGCACGTAGCGTCCCAGGACCTTGGAGTAGGACCCCGACGTGCGGGGATGTCCCTTTCCGTCCTGGATGAAGCCGTCGCTGGCGATCATGGTGAGCGGGCTGGCCACCGCCGTGCGTGTCATCGCCTCGGTACGGTCGAAGATGATCACCGTCCCGCCCGCCTCCCGGGCCGGACCGAAAGTCTCTCGGGTGAGGCGCTCCCCGGTGGAGACGAGCTGGACCTGGTGGATGCGCTCGTCCGGCCAGGTCTTCCAGTCGTCGAACAGGGCCGAGGTGATCTCGGTCATGCCCGCGCCGTACGGGTAGGTCTCGGTCGTGACGTCCTGACCGGAGTCGCGTGCCGCCTGGATCCTGGCCAGAAACGCCTCGATGTCGGGGCCGGCGCTGGAGTTGGCGTGGACGATGTGGAGCGGCGCGCCGGCGCGCTTCGCAGCGGCGATCGTGGAGTCGAGTCCCGGGAGGCCGCCCCGCATGTGGATGTGCACCGAGGCGCCGTACTCGGCCGCCACCCCGAACATTCGCTCGATCTCGTCCATGGTGGCGCCCGGCGTGTAGGCGCTCCCGAAGCCGACGGCGAGCGCCCCGCGGTCCAGCCCGCGCCGGAGGAGCGCCTCGATCTGGTCCAGCTGGGCGGGTGTGGCGACGCCGGACCCGCCGATGCCGGCCGGGAGAAGGCCCGTGCCCGGGTCGTGGAACACCTCCATGCGGACCGGGATGTGACCGACGCTGGCGCCGTAGTTGACCCGCTGACCCCCCTCGCGCGCCGCGTACCAGCCGTCGATGTCCGCGGTGCCCACCTCGAGCTCGAGGGCCGTCGTGACCCCGTCCCGGACCATGAGGCCGTAGGCCTCGTCCGTCTGCCCGTGCTCGTGCATGTCGATGAAGCCGGGCGCCACCACGAGCCCGGTGGCGTCGATCGTCCGGGTCCCGTGGAAGTCGCGGCCGGAGATCTCGGCGATCGTTCCGCCGCGGATCCCTACGTTGGCCACCTGGAAGAATCCGCTCTCCGGGTCCAGGACGCGGCCGCCCGCGATCACGAGATCGTACTCCTCGCCCGAGGGCCCGCAGGCGGCGATGGAGAGGGTCAGGATCAGCATCGAGGCGGAGGCGCTCCCGAGATTCAGCATGCCACGCGCTCCAGTCAGGGGGGTCGGTGCCGCGCCGGATCGCCGCAGCATGGGATCCTCGGGTAAGGCCGGTCAAGACGGAGGGATGGAGGCGGGCTCCGCTGGCGCGACCCGTCCCGCTCGCCTACGGTGCGGGCTCGCGCGCGCGGCTCGCGCGCTCCCCGGACTTTCGAGCGAGGCACGACGCGTGGATGGAGCGCCCTCCCAGGCCGGCCGCCGGACCCCCCGCTCCCGGGGAGGTCTCCCCCGGTTCCGTTTCCCCCACCCGCTCGCCCTCCTCGTGGGTGGCGTCCTGGTGGCCGCCGCCCTGACGTGGGTCCTGCCGGCCGGGGCCTATCAGCGGCGGGACGACCCGGCCACGGGCCGCACGGTGGTCGTGCCCGGGACCTACCACTCGGTGACGCCCTCGCCCGTGGGCGCGTTCCGGGCGGTGGTGGACATTCCGCGCGGACTCACCGACGCGGCCGACGTCGTCTTCCTCATCTTCCTGATCGGGGGCGCCTTCACGGTCGTGGACGACACGGGAGCGCTCCGGAGCGGGGTCCGGTGGCTGGTGGAGCGGATGCGAGGCCACGACGTCCTCCTCATCCCGGTCGTCGCACTGCTGTTCGCGACCGGCGGGGCGCTCGACAACATGAAGGAGGAGATCATCGCCCTGGTGCCGGTCCTCCTGGTTCTCACCTCCCGGGTCGGCTTCGAGCCGCTGGTGGCCGTGGCGATGAGCGGGGGCGCCGCCATGGTGGGCTCGGCGTTCAGCCCGATCAATCCCTTCCAGGTGGGCATCGCCCAGAAGGTCGCGGGTCTCCCCCTCCTGTCAGGTTGGGGCTACCGCACCGTCCTCCTGCTCCTGGCCGTGAGCTTCTGGGTGGTGGGCACGATGCGCTACGCGGTGCGCACCCGGAGCCGTGCTCCGGACTCGCGGACCGGCTCCGGGGAGAGCGGCGGCGGTGCGACGGCTCCAGGAGCCTCGCCGGCGGCGGAGGTCCCGGCGCCCGCGGCCGGCGCTGCTCCCGCTGCGCAGGTCGAACGCGAAGTCACGCGGCGGGACGCGGTCATCCTCGGCCTGGTCGTCGCCACCTTCGCCGTGCTGGCGGTGGGGCTTCTCCACTGGGGATGGGGCTTCGACCAGCTCTCGGCCATCTTCTTCATCATGGGCGTCGCGGCGGGATTCGTGGGCCGGCTCGGCGTCGAGGGCACCTCTCTCGCCTTCGTGAGGGGCTTCCGGGACATGGCCTACGCCGCGCTGCTGGTGGGCTTCGCGCGGGCCATCTTCGTGGTGCTGGAGGACGGCCGGATCGTCGACACGATCGTGCGCGGCCTCTTCCTTCCGGTCCAGGGTCTGCCCGCGGCGCTGTCGGCGGTGGCCATGGTCGGAGCTCACGTGCTGGTGCACGTGCCGGTGCCGTCGGTGAGCGGGCACGCCGTGCTCACGATGCCGATCCTGGCGCCGCTCTCGGATCTCCTCCGCCTGCCCCGACAGGTGGCGGTCCTGGCCTACCAGTGCGGAGCCGGCCTCACCGACCTCATCTCGCCCACGCACGGTGCGCTCCTGGCGCTGCTGGCGGCGGGAGGAGTCACCTACCGCGACTGGGTCCGCTTCGTCGCGCCCCGCTACCTGGCCCTTCTGCTCTTCGGGGCGGCGGCCGTGTTCGCGGCGGCCGCAGTGGGTTGGAGCGGCTGACCGGCGCCGGACTCGGGCGGCGGCCTCAGTAGCTCTTCTTCACCTTGACCGCCGTACCGTAGGCGCAGATCTCCGTCCACAGGCTGCCGAGCTCGGAGGTGTCGAAGCGCATCGCGATGACGGCGTTGGCGCCCTTCGCCTCCGCTTCCTCCGTCATGCGCCCGATCACCTGCTCGCGGCTGTCGGCGAGCGCCCTCGTCAGCCCCTTGATCTCGCCGCCCACGATGGACTTGAGGCCGGAGCCGATCGTGGAAACGAGGTTCCGCGAGCGGACCGTGAGCCCGAACACCTCACCGTAGACCTCCTGGATCTCGTATCCCGGGACTTCGTTGGTCGTGGTGATCAGCATCCCGCCTCCTCGTCCAATCGTTTGGGCTCTCCATGGTCGGGGTCGCCCGTAGCCTGCGTCGATCGCGGTGTCGTCACTCCGGTCTGCCGGTCCCGGCGGCTCCCGCCTCGCTCGGGCCGCTCTGGCCGACCTCCTCCCACAGCCTGGTCCACGCCTCCAGGCCTTCGTACAGCCGGCGCACGCGGAAGAACTCGTTCGGGGCGTGGAAGTCCTCGTCGGCGGTCGAGAAGGAGAAGAACAGGGTGCGGAGCCCCATGTGGCGCTCGAACAGCTCCGAGATCGGGACCGTGCTGCCGACCCGAACGAGCAGGGGCTCGACGCCGTATACCTCCGAGAGGGCGCGCCGGGCCGCCCGCACCACGAAGTGGTCGGGCTCGATCCTCGCCGCGCCGGCGCGACCCGCTCCGGGCGTGACGGTGAGCCGCGTGCCCGCCGGCACGTGCGACTCCAGGTGGCGAGTGATGAGGGCCACGATCTCCTCGGGATCCTGGTCGTGTACCAGGCGGCTGGTGATCTTGGCGTGCGCCTCGCTCGGGATCACGGTCTTCCCTCCCGGCCCCTGGTAACCACCCCACATGCCGTTCACCTCCAGGGTGGGACGGATCCACTGCCGTTCCAGGGTCGTGTAGCCCGCCTCTCCGACCGGCGCCGGCGCGCCCAACTCGGCGAGGTAAGCCGCCTCGTCGAAGGGCATGGCCCGGATCTCGGCGCGCTCTGCCTCCGGGACATCGCGGACGCGATCGTAGAAGCCTGCCACGGCCACCCGGCCTTCCTCGTCGTGCAGGCTGGCCACCAGCTGGGCCATGGCGTGGAGCGGGTTGGCTACACCGCCCCCGTGCCGCCCGGAGTGCAGGTCCTTGGAGGCACCGGTGAGCGTGAACTCGAGACCGGCCACGCCGCGGCTCCCCACGACGATCGAGGGCTCGTCCGGGCGCCACATGGCGCCGTCCGCCGACAGCACGGCGTCGGCCGCCAGCATCTCCTCGTGGCTACGGATGAACCCGTCCAGGCTGGGACTGCCGACCTCCTCCTCCCCCTCGAACATGAACTTCACGTTGACCGGGAGAGCGCCCTCTGTACGGAAGAAGGAGCGGGCCACCTCGATCGGGATGAGCATCGGTCCCTTGTCGTCGGACACGCCGCGCGCGTACAGGCGGCCGTCGCGGAGCGTGGGCTCGAACGGCGGGCTCTCCCACCGGTCGAGGGGGTCCTCCGGCTGCACGTCGTAGTGGCCGTATACCAGGAGGGTCGGCTCGCCGGGCGCGCCGAGCCACTCGCCGTAGACAATGGGCTGCCCCCCCGTCTCGACGATGCGAGCCGACAGGGGACCGGCCCGCCCGAGCCGATCGGCCACCCAGCGCGCCGCTTCCAGCATCCGGTCCGCTCGCGCCGGATCGGCTCCCACGCTCGGGATCGACGCGAACTCCACCAGCTCCCCCAGGATCTCCTCGTGGCGTGAGCTCAGGTCGGCGAGCACGTCCTCCAGCCCCATCACTTTCCTCCGTCGATCGACAGTACCTGTCCGGTGATCCATCCGGCCTCGTCCGATGCGAAGAAGAGCACGCCGTGGGCGATGTCCTCGGGTGAGCCCAGGCGCCTGAGCGCGATGCGCTCCACCAGGGCGCGCTGGCCTTCCGCCCCGTAGGATTCCCACTGGCGCTCCGTGGTCGGATTGGAGCGCACGAAGCCGGGCGCGATGTTGTTCACGGTGATGCCCCACGGGCCGAGCTCGTGGGCCAGCTGGCGAGTGAGCCCGATCTGGGCGGCCTTGGCCGAGGCGTAGGCCTGGATCCCGGTGAGGCTCACCCCGAGTCCGGCTCCGCTCGAGATGAAGATGATTCGGCCCCGGCCGGCGGCCTTCATGCCCGGCGCGGCAGCCTGCGCGAGCCAGAACGCCCCGTCGGTGTTCACCTCGAAGATCGCCTTCCACTCGGCCGGGGTCACCTGCTCGAGCGGTCGTCCCACCTGCCCCAGGACCCCGCCCGCGCTGTGGACCAGGATGTCCACCGCTCGGCTCGGCGCCCCGGCCTCGATCTCCCGGACGAAGGCCTCGACCGTCGACCGGTCGCTCACGTCCACCCGGCGGCCACGGCACGCGCCGCCCTCGTCCTCGCACAGACGCACGGTCTCGGTGAGCTCGTCCTCGAGGATGTCGCAGGCCCACACCTCGGCCCCGCGCCGGGCCAGGGACCGGGCGATGGCGCGGCCGAAGCCGTGCGCGGCTCCCGTGACGATGGCGGCGCGGCCTTCGAACTCCCGGGTCATCGGGTCTGGCTCCCGGCCGCGCGCGCCAGCTCCTCCAGCGTCTCCAGGGACTGCGAGCGGACCCCGCTCTCGACGTCGTGGATGAGCTCCACCAGCCGCGAGAGGGCCGGCGTCTCCAAGCCCGATTCCGCGCCGAGGCGGGCGACGATGCCGAGCTGGGCGTCGACCTCGGTCGGCCGCTTCCGGACCGCCAGGTCGCGCCAGATGCCGCTGTGGGTCTTGGCCGAGCGGCGGTTGAACTCCACCAGCGCGACGAGGGAGGCGTCGGCCGCTCCGGCTGGAGCGGAGGGGAGATACGCGGCCGGGTCGAAGCCGTCGAACGACCGGGGCGTGACCCCCCGGGCCGCGGCGACCGCCAGTACCTCGCGGGCGAGGCCCACGTAGGTGTCCCGGAACTCGCGCATCGCGAGGGCGTCGGCGATGGAGGCGTTGGTGAGCGCCGTGGCGAACAGCATGGCGCCGTACGCCTCCTTGCCCCACAGGTAGCCCCAGATGTGGGGCGTCACGATCGCCCCGTCGTCGAAGTCGACCCACGCGTCGCGCAGCGCCTCGACCCGCGGCGTGATCCGACCGTCGATCTCGCCGAGGACCACCGCGCCGCGCCCCCCGAAGTGGATGACCCCCGGCTCCAGGTAGTCGGCCCCGAAGTTGACGAAGGCTCCCACCGTTCGATCGTCGCCGGCCAGCTCGGAGATCGCGAGCTCGTTGAGCCCGTTCTGCGCCGAGACCACGCACCCGGACGAGTCCAGGTGCGGGAGGAGCATCCGGGTCGCCTCCCGCGTGTGCTGCGCCTTGGTGGCCAGCACGATGGTCTTCCACTCTCCGCCGACCCGGTCCGGCGTGAAGGCCGGCACGGACACCGTGAAGTCGCCGATCGGTCCGGCGATGCGGAGACCGGCCGCCTCGATCGCCGCCACGTGCTCCTCGGCTGCGTCCACGACCGTCACGTCGTGGCCCGCGCGGGCCAGGTAGGCGCCCAGGGTGCCGCCGATGGCGCCCGCGCCCCAGATCAGGAACCGCACCGTCCGCCCCGATTCCCCGGCGGCCCGCTAGGGCGCGCCCCAGGCTCCCGCGAGGACGGCGCGGGTCTCCCGGACCGCCACGTCCCAGATGGCGAGCATGTCCTCGTCCGGTCGCTGGTAGAGCCCGCCGAAGTTGCCATCCCCCAGGTAGTCCCGGAGCGCCTCGGGCCCCAGGCTTCGCACGCGGGCCAGGTCCACCATGGGCCGGCCGGTCCCGGGCATCTCCACCCCCGGCAGGCGCGTCCACGGGAAGTTCTCCATCCACGAGCCGTGCGAGGCCACCGGGTCGATCTCCCGCACCTTCGCCAGCGTCTCCGGCGCCTTCCACCAGTCGTGCACCGCCAGGTGGCATCCGGGGTGATCGGCCGTCCACTCGGGCACGAGCTGGTGGATCGCGCCGTTTCCGCCGTGCCCGTTCACGATCAGGATGCGGCGGAAGCCCGACCCGGCCATGCCGTCCAGGATGTCGCGCACGACCGCCAGGTGGGTCGAGAGGCGCAGGGAGATGGAGCCGGGGAAGGCGGCGAAATAGGGCGTGACGCCGTAGGCGAGGACGGGGAACACCGGCACGCCGAGCGGCTCGGCCGCCTCGGCGGCCACACGCTCGGGGAGGATGCAGTCCACCGTGAGCCGGAGCCCGGCGTGCTGCTCGGTGCTGCCGAGCGGCAGCACCGCCCGGTCGTCCCCCTCCAGGTAGGCCTCCACCTGCATCCAGTTCATGTCGGCGATGCGCACCCCATCACCTCCTGCCCGGGTCGGCGGACAAGCTACGGGAGGCGTACGGCGGCGGCGAGCGGAGCAACAGGAGGGCCGATCTCACCGCGCGGAGCGAACCGCACGGGGACGGGAAGCCGACGCAGGGAATCGAGGGAACCGGCGGTCAGTCAGGCGGGGCCCTCCGGTCTACGGACCCGAGGTCGCCGCCCCGACTTCCGGCTGCGGAGTCGACGATTGCACGCAGGACCCCGAGGTCCACGGGCTTGACCAGGTGGTGGTCGAAGCCGGCCTCGTGGGCCCGGTCACGGTCCTCCGGCCGGCCGTAGCCCGTGACGGCCGCCAGGACGAGGTCACGGTGCTCGGGGTCGCCCCGGATGACCCGGGCCAGCTCGTAGCCGTTCATTCCGGGGAGTCCCACGTCGATGAGCATGATATCGGGTGAGTCGTGGCGCAGCGCCTCGAGCGCCGAGGGCCCGTCGTGGACGACGCGCGCCTGGTGCCCGAGGAGCTCGAGGATGAGCCCCAGGGACTCGGCGGCCTCCTCGTCATCCTCGACCGCCAGGACACGCGCGGGAGGGGAGCGGTAGCTCCGGATCGAGGCGTTCCTACCGGAGGACGGCTGGTCCGCCGGAGTCGCTGCACGCACCGCGCTTCTCCATCTCGGAAGGTCCGGCCCGGTACCGGCTGCTACGTCGGCAGGTGTACGGGCATCTGCCAGCGAACGTCGGGTCCCGGGCCGGGCGCCGCGCGGAAGCGTCGCCTGGAACCTCGCACCTGCCAACCAAACTGCGATGCGGTCGGTGCGTCGGCCAGTGCGATGACCTCGGCCCGCAGACCGCTCGGCCCGCCGCCGACCCCGCCGTGCTATCCTGAGTCGGGACGCGCGGGCCGGGAGAGGAGGACACGAGATTGACCGCCAGGGACCGGACCATCGTGCTGCGCGACGGGCTCCGCCTTCACCTGCGAGAGGGCGGCCCGGAGTCCCGGACCCCGCCCTTGCTGCTCCTGCACGGCTTCACGGGCTCGGCGGAGGCGTGGGGAGGGCCGCTCCTCCAGGCGCTCGAGACGGCGGGCTCCAGGGTCGCGGCGGTCGACCTCCTGGGCCACGGCGACAGCGACGCCCCGCACGACGCCGCGCGCTACGCCATGCAGGCCCAGCTCGACGATCTGGAGGAAGTGCTCGATGGCCTGGGCGTGACGCGAGCGGTCTGGGCGGGATACTCCATGGGGGCGCGGCTGGCGCTGGCCGCCGGTGTCTTGCGTCCCTCTCGCGTGAGCGGCCTCGTGCTGGAGAGCGGCTCTCCGGGCCTGGCGTCCGGGGCCGAGCGCGCGGCACGCCGGGCGGCCGACGAGGCGCTGGCCGCCCGGCTCGACGCGGCCGATGCAAATCCGAGGGCCCGGGAGCGGTTCGTGGACGACTGGATGGCGCTCCCCCTGTTCGCCACGCAGCGCCGGCTGCCCGAGGAGACACGCCGCCGCGAGCGCCAGAGGCGTCTGGCGGCCGATCCGCGGGGCCTGGCGGGGTCCCTCAGAGGATTCGGCACGGGAGCGCAGCCGTCGCTGTGGGGGCGGCTGGGCGAGCTCCGGGTCCCGACGCTCCTCCTCACCGGCGCCCTCGACTCGAAGTTCGAGGCGATCGCCGACCGCGTGGCCGAGCTCGTGCCGGGGGCCACCCGAGCCTCGGTGCCGGACGCGGGTCACGCCGTCCACCTGGAGCGTCCGGAGGCCTGGCTCGCGCGGGTCACGTCCTTCCTGCCGGACACCGGCGCGTAACCCTTTCCGGTCCCGTCGTGTCGAAGACCATGGAAAGCGGATGGACGGGAGCCTCACGCCTCGATCGACGCGGGGACGTTTGGACGAGCCGACGCTGACCGAACGCGTGCTGGCGGGGGACGCCGCGGCGGAGCGCGAGCTGTACGACGCGCACGTGGACCGGATCTACCGCCTCGCCTATCGGATGACGGGGGAGGACGCCCTGGCGCAGGACTGCACCCAGGAGACGTTCATCCGCGCCTTCGAGCGGCTGGCGGAGTTCCGTGGCGACGCGTCGCTGGCGACGTGGCTGCACACGGTGGCGACCTCGGTCGTCCTCAACGCGCTTCGGAAGCGCAAGCGGCTCCGCCGGCGCGAGGTGGGGCTGGAGAGCGCGGCGGGCCTGGGCCACGGGAGCCGCCGAGCGGAGCCCGACCTCCGGGAGCGGCTGCACGCGGCGATCGACGCCCTGCCGGACAGATACAGGATGGTGTTCGTGATGCACGACGTGGAAGGCTACACGCACCGCGAGATCGGAGCGGCGCTCGGGATCCGGGTGGGAACCTCCAAGGCCCAGCTCTTCCGGGCGCGGGAGAAGCTCCGGAAGGCGCTCCACCTGTACGCGGGAGAGCTGGCGTGATGAGGGACGAGCGGATGGACGCGGCGGGGGGCCGGCCGAGCCGGGGCGGCATGCGCCCGGACGGCGACGCGCTTCGGTCGGACGATGGCGGGGAAGGGCTCGACGAGCGCATCCGTGCCGCGGCCGGCGACTACCATCGTCCCCCGGAGACGCCCCGGGAGGCGATGTGGGATCGAATCCGCTCGGCCCGCGATTCGGGCGAGCTGGTGAGGGTGCGGGAGCGACGCGCGCGCCGCTGGACGGTCTGGGGCGCGGGTATCGCCGCGGTGCTGGCGCTCGGAATCGCGATCGGACGCCTGTCGGCTCCCGGGGCGGCCGGTTCCACGGGCGGAGTGGCCGCGGGCGCGCCGCCGACCGCGGTGGGAACGACGGCCGGAGAGCGCCCCGGAACGGTCGCCTCGAGCGCGGCGGATGCGGCGTATCGCATGGCCGCCGCCGGTCACCTGTACCGCGTGGAGGCCTTCCTCACCCAGTTCCGCAGCGAGGCCCGGTCCGGCCGCGTGGATCCGGATCTGCGGGCACCTGCGCGGCAGCTCCTGTCCAACACCCGGCTTCTACTCGCGTCGCCGGCCGCGAATGATCCCTCCCTGCGGACCGTGCTGGACGACGTGGAGCTCGTGCTGGCCCAGATCGCCGGGTATTCGGCGGACCCGTCCCGGGAGAACCTCCGCTTCATCGACGACGGCATCGAGCAGCGCGGCGTGCTGCTCGAGTTACGGACCTTGGTGTCGGCGGAGAGCCCGCCGGGACTCGCACAGGGGGCACTGTGATGGATGCATCGAGGCGCTGGTTGGTGTGGGTGTGCGCGGCGACCCTGGGTCTGGGCGTGGCGCCGCTTCGGGGCCAGGAGAGCTCCGCAGCCGATTCGATCTACCGGGTGGCTCGCCAGGAGCTGAACGCGGCGAGCTACGCCGAAGCGGCGCGGCACTTCCGAGAGGTGCGGGAGCGGGCCGCGGCGCCGGCCCGGGCGGCGGACGCCTACTACTGGGAGGCGTTCGCGCTCTCGAGGACCGGCTCGGCGGACGACGATCGGCGCGCGCTCGACGTCCTTGCTGAGCGGAAGAACCGCTTCCCGAAGGCTTCCGGACAGTCGGAGGCCCGCGACCTGGAGACCCAGATCCGGGGGCAGCTGGCGCGCCAGGGGGACGCCACGGCGGCCGAGGAGCTGGCACAGCAGGCGGCCGAGATCGCACCCGCCATGGCCGGGACCGAGGAAGCGATGGCCGGGACGCGAGAGGCGATGCAGGCGGCCGGCGAGGCGATGACCGCGGGCTCGGAGGCCATGGTAGCCGCCGGCGGCATGGACGGCTCCTGCGGTGGCCAGGACGACGACCGGCTCATCGCGCTGAACGCGCTCCTGCAGATGAACTCGGACCAGGCGGTACCACTCCTGAAGACGGTGCTC
>Ga0307419_10000909_pt1 | contig 15283 bp, 8 predicted proteins | sample SalMarWE160230MG_2_FD_202512 | JGI IMG/M metagenome (GOLD analysis project Ga0307419, IMG submission 202512) | Salt marsh sediment microbial communities from the Plum Island Ecosystem LTER, Massachusetts, United States - WE1602-30 | ecosystem: Environmental > Aquatic > Marine > Intertidal zone >... | reverse complement strand
CTGATAATAAAAATATGCCTTTTGATCTGTTCATTCCCTCATCAAAGCTGAATGGTGCGAAGCAGGGGCAAAAGGCAGTCGCCAGGGTTATTGAGTGGGATTCCAAATCGAAGAATCCGGTTGCTGAGATTATAAAAGTTTTGGGGGAACCCGGACTGCATGAAACCGAAATGCATGCCATCCTCGCAGAATTTGAACTCCCCTATGAGTTTACAGCAGATGTTAAAAAGGATGCTGAAAAAATCCCTGTTGCCATTACAGACAATGATATAAAATCCCGGCGCGACTTCCGCAACGTGCCCACATTCACTATCGACCCGGTTGATGCCAGGGATTTTGATGATGCTATCTCCCTCAGGCAGCTTGATAACGGTAACCGGGAGGTCGGTATCCATATTGCTGATGTAACACATTATATTAAATCCGGCTTGCTGATTGAAAAAGAGGCAAAACAACGGGCCACCTCCGTTTATCTTGTTGACAGGGTGGTGCCAATGCTGCCTGAAAGGCTTTCAAACCATATTTGTTCATTGAATCCTAATGAGGATAAGCTCACCTATTCTGCTGTTTTTGAGATGAATGACAAAGCAGAGGTGCTGGATGAATGGTTTGGCAGAACCATCATTAACTCCGACATGCGTTTCTCATACGAGGAAGCACAGGAGGTTATCGATACGGGTGAAGGTGATATGAAAACCCAGATCCTGTTTCTTCATAAGCTTGCTCAGCAGCTTCGAACAAGACGTTTTGCGGAAGGTGCTTTTCTCTTTGAAAAAACAGAGGTGGAGTTTGACCTTGATGAAGAAGGGAAGCCATTGGGAATCAAATTCCGTGAAATGGGCACTGCCAATCAGCTTGTTGAAGAATTTATGCTGCTGGCAAACAGGAGGGTAGCAGAATTTATAGGGAAAAAGATTAAAGGAAGGACATTCGTCTATCGTATTCACGATAAACCCGATCCCGAAAAAATTGAAAATTTCAGTCATTTCATAACCCGTTTCGGTTATAAACTTGTTGATGATGAAAGAAAATCGCTGCCAAAAGCAATGAACAGGCTCCTGAAGTCGGTATCCGGGAGGAAAGAACAGAATATAATAGAAACACTGGCTCTTAGAGCGATGGCGAAAGCGGTATATTCAACAGATAATATCGGCCATTACGGGCTTGCATTCAGGCATTACACTCATTTTACATCACCCATCAGAAGATATCCTGATATGATGGTTCACAGGCTTCTGACAGCATATCTGAATAAGGAAAATCCGGGTGGAAAAAAGGAAGTTGAAAAGCAGTGTGAACACTCCTCTAAGATGGAGCGTCTGGCTGCCGAAGCTGAAAGGGCATCCATAAAATACAAGCAGGTTGAATTCATGAGCGATAAAACAGGGAAAGAATTTGAAGGTATTATCTCAGGTGTTACTGAATGGGGAATTTATGTTGAGATAATTGAGAATCAGTGTGAAGGGATGGTCAATATTCGTGAACTCGGCGATGATTACTATGAGTATGACGAGGATAATTACTGTATAAGGGGCCGATCAAATGGTAAAGTCTATACTCTCGGTGACAGGGTCACCATTGAAGTAGTCAGGGCTGATCTGCAGAAGAAACAACTGGATTACAGGTTGGTGTGATCTTGTTCTATTATCTTCAACAATTCACTAACAGCATCCTCTTCCGGCACATTTTTCAACACTGGTTTAAGTCCGCGGTAAATATGTACTTTCCCCTCTCCTGTCCCCATATAACCGTAATCGGCACCTGCCATCTCTCCCGGTCCGTTGACAATGCATCCCATAACCGCGATTTTCAACCCGCTTAAATGCTTTGTTGCCTCTTTCACTTTTTTCACGGTATCCTTAAGGTTGAATTTTGTCCGGCCGCATGTTGGACAGGAAATATAACGGTTCTTTGTTATCCTTGCTCCTGTTGCCTGGAGGATGGAGAAGGAGAGCTCTTTCAGCTTTTCACCCTGTACGGCACCTTTATTTGTGATGCAGATACCATCCGGCTGTTTCAAAATAAAATATCTGCCCAGCAGTACTGCTGCATCAATTTCCAGCTTCTCAGGATCATCTTCGGAAAAGATCGGATTAAGAAAAACTTCTTTCCCTGAATGTTCTGAAAGAAGCGGAGGTGTATTATAGTTGAAAATCAGCATCTCTCCTTTGAACGGTTCACCGTTTTCCCTGATGTATCTGCCATCATTAAATGTTATCACCTCAGGTTTGTAGAGTATATCTCTTTTTCTAAAAGCCTGTACTTTGAGAGGATAGGTTATCCGTCCTTTTGATCCGGTCAGGAAATTCAATATCTCCTTTGCTACAGGTATTTCATGTTCGGGATCTTCTGTCAGGGAGATCCTTAATGTATCTCCTATTCCCTCGGCAAGAAGTGCTCCTGCTCCTGCTGCGGAATTTATTCTTCCCTCTTCACCCTCACCTGCTTCAGTAATGCCCAGATGTATTGGGTAGGCAACCCCTCCTGTTTGCATCATCTTGACCAACAGCCTGTTAGCTTTCAGGGTAATTGCCGGATCAGATGATTTCAGGGAAAGTACAAGATTGTTGAAATTCTCTGAACGGAATATACTTATAAATTCCAGTGCAGAAAGGACCATTCCATTTGGTGTATTACCGTACCTGGTCATTATACGATCTGAAAGTGATCCATGATTAATGCCGATGCGTATTACCGTTTTGTTTTGCCTGCATATATCTATAAGCGGAAGAAGTCTTTTGTGTATCCGCTCCACCTCTTCGCTGTATTCTTTGTCAGAGAGCTCCGTTTTTTTGAAAGAGGCTCTTTTATCTGCATAATTGCCGGGATTGATCCTTATCTTTTCTACAATCTTTGCTGCTGTCTCGGCAGCGGCGGGATTAAAGTGAATATCTGCTATCAGCGGTGTGTTGAAGCCGGCTTTTCTAAGTTCCTTTTTTATGTTCTCCAGGTTTCGCGCCTCCCTGTTACCCTGGGCAGTAAGACGCACAAAATCAGCACCTGCTTCAATGATCCTTATACACTGTGCAACAGAGTTTTTCGTATCAAGGGTGTCGGTATTGGTCATTGACTGAAGGCGAATGGTGTGTGTGCCTCCGAGGGGGATGGGGCCAATTAAGACAGGTGTGGATGTGTATATAAACCCCCTATGATCCCCCTTGGAGGGGGACAGATTATTATTTTTAATTTTATTTCCCATCATTTTCCCCTCAGCAATACTCCAATGTGGGGGACGTAATTTTCGCAATAATTTGTTTTATCCTTGATAATGAGTGCTTTAAGTTTGTTCCAATTTCATGGTTTGTAAAATGAATAACATAGTAACCATTATTCTTCAGCATATTATCACGATATTTATCGGTTTTTATTTGGCCTGGCAGAGTATGGACTTCTCCGTCAACTTCAATTACTAATTTTAAATCATGACAATAAAAATCAGTAATAAAATCAAGGATAGGATATTGTCGTCTGAATTTATAACCATCAATCTGTTTTGATCTTATTCTTGACCATAGAATTATCTCAGCCTTAGTCATATTGTTCCTCAATTTCCTTGCTTTTCTAAACAATTCCATTCTCTCTTTTCCAATCATAAGATCATCTTTCTTAAAAACTAAAAAATCTATCCCCCCTGAGGGGGGATTGTAGGGGGGCATTACCTCCAGTATACATCATTCCCTCTCCCATTCTGCTCCATCCTTCAGATCTTTCAGTGTTATCCCGGCTTTCTTCAGATCCTCCCTTATCTTGTCTGATATACCCCATTCCTTTCTCTCCTTGGCATCCTGCCTGATCTCAATTATTATCCTCATCAGGTCATCAGTCAATTTATCCCTGCCCCTGACTGCTTCCTCATTCTTAAGACCAAGTATGTCGAAAACAAATGTGGCAAAAAGATCTTTCAGTGACTTAATATCATTGGTTGTCAGTTTTTCCGTACCATCACTCACCGAATTGATATATTTCACACCTTCAAAGAGATATGACAACAGAACAGGACTGTTAAAATCATCATCCATAGCCTCATAACATTTTGTCCTGAGAGATGAAACATCAACAGTCGAAGTGAGAGACGGTTTTAGCTTGTCGAAGGTCTCAACTGCTTTCATCAGTTTTTGAAAACCTTTTTCTGCAGCTTGCAGAGCTTCATTGGAAAAGTCAATAGTGCTGCGGTAGTGGGCCTGAAGCAGGAAGAACCTGATAGTCATAGGACTATAGACCTGTTGCAACAGGGGATGATCACCGGCAAAAAGCTGATCGAGAGTGATGAAATTGTTAAGCGAACGGGCCATTTTCTGACCGTTTATTGTGATCATGTTGTTATGCATCCAGAATCTTACAGACTCCTTGCCCAGGGCTGCTGTCGATTGTGCTATCTCGCATTCATGGTGCGGGAATTGCAGGTCCATACCTCCACCATGAATATCAAATACTTCACCAAGGTATTTTATGCTCATGGTTGAACATTCAAGGTGCCATCCCGGGAATCCTTCGCTCCATGGTGACGGCCACTTCATAAGATGACCGGGAGTTGCCTTTTTCCATAATGCAAAATCGAAGGGACCTCGTTTTTCATCCTGTCCCTCAAGAGCACGGGTATTTACCTGCAGCTCTTCAAGAACACGTCCTGACAGTTTTCCGTATTTATACTTTTTATTGTATTTATCGACATCAAAATATACCGAACCATTTGTTTCGTAAGCATAACCCTTTTCCAGCAGTCTCTTTATAAACTCCTGCTGCTCAATAATATGTCCCGATGCTCTTGGCTCGATTGCAGGATGAAGCGTATTAAGCTGGTCCATATTTGCCAGGAATTTGTTTATATATTTCTGTACCACTTCCATAGGCTCCAGGTGTTCTATCCTGGCTCTTTTTTCTATCTTATCCTCGCCCTCATCCGCGTCATTCTCAAGATGACCAACATCTGTTATGTTGCGTACATAACGGACTTTATATTCAAGATGCAACAGGTACCGGTAAAGCAGATCGAAAGTTACTGCAGGCCTTGCATGGCCGAGATGTGGATCGCTGTATACCGTTGGACCGCATACATATAATCCCACGAATGGCGGATGAAGCGGTTTGAAAAGTTCTTTTTTCCGTGAGAGACTGTTATAGATTGTAAGGTTGTTATCCATGAGTAAAAACGATTGATATGACAAAAGTAATAATTCTTGCCCCCAAACCCCCTGAAGGGGCTCTAAAAAATGATTATGTTTTTTAACCTTTCCTTACCATGCCCCCAAACCCCCTCTTTGCTTTTTGGTTAACATGTACTCACCCCCTTCCTTTTAATTCTCTCCATAAAAGTCGTTCGGATTCAGTCATGTTTTTCCTGAGTTCCCGCGCATGCTTTTTAATTTCCCCAAAATCAAATTTCTTGGATTTAGACATATTATTTTTTCCACAAAATAAATATACAAAATACAACAAATTATTATTGTAGCCCTTCCCCCTCTTTCCGCCTGGCGGAGAGAGGGGGAAAGCCTGAACGAAGTGAAGGAAGGGGGTGAGTACATGGGATAAACAAAGTTGAGAGCCTGTGCCACCAGAAGTAGAGAGGGGGTTTGGGGGTGAGTACATGAGACTTAAAAAGATTTGCCAGCATATTTTTTTGCATTTTTCAAATTCCTTTTTATCTTTGACCCCACAAATCAAATATTCCTTCCATTAAGGGTGTTTGATTTTTATTGAGAAGGGCGGAGAGATTAGGCTCTGCGAAACCCTGGCAACCAATCCCGATTTATCGGGATAACGGTGCCAAAACCTAATCCCGGAAAGCCGGGAGATGATAAAAATAAACACGGAAACCATGAAGACATTTCATCTGACCAGAAACAATCTTACGATGCCGCTCATGCCTATGGACATGTGCCGGTAAAGATACTTCTCCGGAAATTATAAGTTTTACTTAATTACCGTATCGTTGCGGTTACAGGTTCAATATACCCGTCTGCAGGATAAGTGTGATAATGATTAATGGAATTCAACATGAAGAAAAGAAAAATAAATTTTGAGACATTACAGATACATGCCGGTCATATTCCTGACAAACAAACCGGTTCGAGGGCTGTTCCGCTCTACCAGACCTCCTCATACGTTTTCAGGAATGCAGGGCATGCAGCCGATCTGTTTAACCTTTCAGAACCGGGCAATATTTATACCAGGATACAAAATCCCACCACGGAAGTCTTTGAGAAAAGGGTTGCGGCACTCGAGGGAGGTATTGCGGCACTGGCTGTTTCATCAGGTCATGCCGCCCAGTTTATAGCACTTTCAACCATACTGCGACAGGGTGATAATTTTGTCACTTCACCCTATTTGTACGGCGGTACACATAACCAGTTCAAGGTTACATTTACAGGTTTCGGTATTGAGGCCAGGTTCGCAAAAGATCTTGAGCCTGAATCCTTTGAGGAGTTGACAGATAAAAAAACGAAGGCAATATATGTTGAGACTATAGGCAATCCGGGTTTTAATATCCCGGATTTTGAGGCTCTTTCATCATTGGCAGCAAAACACGGGATTCCCCTGGTGGTGGATAATACATTCGGTGCCTGCGGTTATCTGTGCCGGCCTGTGGAATTCGGAGCCTCCATTGTTGTAGAATCCGCAACTAAATGGATAGGGGGACACGGTACAAGCCTGGGCGGAGTTATTGTTGATGCCGGTACATTTAACTGGAATAACGGTAATTTCCCTCAATTCACTGAACCATCGGAAGGCTATCATGGATTAATTTTCGGTGAGCTCTTTTCACATGAATCACCCACGGGTAATATAGCATTCATTGTAAAGGCTCGTGTTGAAGGTTTAAGGGACCTTGGTCCGGCTATCAGCCCCTTTAATTCTTTTCTTCTCCTGCAGGGACTTGAAACGCTTTCCCTGAGGATGGAGAGACATGTTCAGAATACTTTTACACTGGCACAGTGGCTTGAAACCCATCCATTGGTGGAGAAAGTTAACTATCCCGGATTTCCCGGCAATCCGAATTACAGGCTGGCACAAAAATATCTGCCAAAAGGCGCCGGGAGCGTACTCAGCTTTGTGCTGAAAACTGATAAGTCGAGAGCTGCCAGACTGGTTGAGCATTTTGAACTTGTAAGTCATCTTGCCAATGTCGGTGACGCAAAGACCCTTATAATTCAACCCGCCGCAACAACTCATTCTCAGCTCTCAGTCGAAGAACAGTTCGCGGCAGGCGTGGAACCGGGCATGTTCAGGGTCTCAGTAGGCCTGGAACATATTGATGACATTATTTATGATTTCAAACAGGCATTAAAACAGGTAATCTGAATGAAGACACTGAAACACAATAAACTGTTTATAACTGAAACTGGAGCTCTTTTGCCCTCCCTGGAAATTGCTTATCATACATGGGGAAAGCTGAGTCCTGAAGCCGACAATGTGGTCTGGGTATGCCATGCCCTTACCGCAAATTCTGATGTTGAGGCCTGGTGGCCGGGAATGGTAGGGAAAGGACTTCTCTTTGATCCTGAGAAATATTTTATTGTATGTGCAAATGTTCTCGGTTCATGCTATGGCACCACCGGTCCCGGATCTGTAAATCCTGAAACCGGCAAACCCTGGCTTCACAATTTCCCCCTGATAACTGTCAGAGATCTTGTCAATGTCCATGAAATCCTGAGGAACTACCTGGGGATTAAACAGATACACACAATATTGGGGGCCTCCATCGGTGGATACCAGGCTCTTGAGTACAGTATCATGTTCCCGGACCTGATACGCAGGCTTATCGTCCTGGCCTCAGGTGCAAAACAGACTCCATGGGCTCTGGCATTCAGCGAATCGATGCGTCTTGCAATGCAGGCGGATGAGACATTTACTTCAGGCGATCCTGAAGGAGGCAGGAAAGGGCTTAAGGCGGCAAGGTCCATCGCACTGATAAGCTACAGGACAATGACTGCCTATAACCAGACTCAGAAGGAAGATGATGATGAAAAACTTACCGGCTTCAAAGCTGCTTCCTACCAGGCATACCAGGGCGAAAAGCTGGTAAAAAGGTTCAATCCTTATTCCTACTGGTGTCTTACCTGCCTCTCCGATACCCATAACATAGGCAGGAGACGGGGAGGAATAATTAATGCTCTCAAAAAGATCAGTGCCAATGTTCTTTGCGTGGGAATAAAATCAGATATTCTCTTTCCGACTGATGATCAAAAATATATCACAGCAAATACGGAACATGCAGAGTATGTTGAAATAGACTCATCTTACGGGCACGACGGATTTCTAATTGAAACCGAGACTGTTACAGATGTCGTGAGAAAATTCTGGGAAAATAATTCTAATAAATAACCAAATGACAAGGGAAAAACTGAGAATAGGAATGTTCGGGTACGGCTGTGTAGGACAAGGATTACATGATGTCCTGAACAGCAGTAAAGGCTTTAAGGCCGATATCGTAAGAATATGTGTCAAGGACCGGACAAAAAAGAGAAGGATACCAATGTCTAATTTCACCTTCGATAAGAATGATATCCTCAATGACCCGTCAATAAATCTTGTTGTAGAACTTATTGATGATGCTGATGCTGCATACAAAATAGTAACAACGGCAATGAAAAAAGGCAAGAATGTGGTTACAGCCAATAAGGTGATGGTGGCAAAACATTTCCGGGAGCTTGTGCAAATGCAGGAAAAGTATAAGGTATCGCTCTTGTATGAGGCTTCTGCAGGAGCAAGCATTCCGATCATAAGAAACCTCGAGGAATATTATGATAATGAACTGTTATACTCTTTAAGAGGTATTCTTAACGGTACAACAAATTATGTCCTTACCCTTATGCACAACCAGGGAATCGATTATAATGTTGCCCTGAACGAGGCCAGGGAAAAGGGATTTGCCGAATCAGATCCGACACTCGATGTTGACGGATGGGATCCGAAGTACAAGTTGTGCATTATAACCGGTCATGCATACGGTCTCTTCCTTGAACCATCAGAAGTGTTTCACTATGGCATCAGGACAATTTCGAAGTTCGATATTCAGTATGCAAAGGAAAAGGGTTTAAAAATTAAACTCGTTCCCTTTGTGGGTAAAACAAATGAAAATACTATTACAAGCTTTGTCCTTCCACGATTTATCTCTCCGGATAAATATCTTTATAATGTTGACAATGAATATAACGGGGTGATTACCGAAGCGGCATTTGCCGACAAGCAGTTCTTCTCGGGCAAGGGTGCCGGCGGCCATGCCACAGGAAGCGCGGTTCTATCGGATATTTCTGCCAACTCATATGGATACAGGTATGAATATAAAAAGTACCTCCAGGGAACTGTTACAAATTATACCCGAAACTTCAGGATTGAAGTTTATCTGAGGTATAATAGAGAAAAGGACAGGGATTTATTTGGTTTTGAGGAAGTCTCGGAATACTTTTGCGGCAAATCATATAAGTATGCAATCGGTATTGTAAACCTTGAAAGATTATACATATTGAGAGAACAACTTCAAAAAATGGATGTTTTTATAATTAATACGGGAAGAAAAGGGATAAACTGACTTCATGAACTCACCCCCCATCCCCCCTCTCTGCTACCGCAAAGAGGGGGGCTAATGATCTGTTTTTCATTTATTTCCCCCTCTTTACGAAGTAGAGAGGGGGAAGTCCTGAGCGAAGCGAAGGAAAGGGGGTGAGTACATGCAAAACAAGAAAAGGAATAAGAAATAATTATGAAACCTTTACCGGAAGATATAATACAGAAAAAGATTCTGGTCCTTGACGGTGCCATGGGTACAATGATCCAGAAGCATAAACTCCGGGATGAAGACTACAGGGGAGAGAAATTCAAAGATCACCCGAAGCCGCAGAAAGGAAATAATGATCTGCTGTCACTCACAAAACCTGAGATAATCAGTAATATACATAAGGATTATCTTGAGGCAGGAGCTGATATCATTACCACTAACACCTTCAATTCCAACAGGATATCCATGGCAGATTATGGTATGGAGGATCATGTTTACGAAATGAATTTCCAGTCGGCAAAGCTTGCCGGGGAAGCAATTGCCAGGTTCGAAAATTCAGAATCACAGCATGAACATTTCGTAGCCGGAACCCTTGGACCAACAAATCGTACCGCATCGATGTCTGCCGATGTAAATGATCCGGGAGCACGTTCAGTGACATTTGATGACCTGGTAAATGCCTATTCTGAACAAGCTGCAGGCCTTATCGACGGAGGTGCTGATATCCTCCTCGTTGAAACGATTTTTGATGTCCTTAACTGTAAAGCTGCCCTTTTTGCCATTGATTCAGTTTTTGAAGAAAAGAAAACCCTGCTTCCTGTTATGGTTTCGGCAACAATTACTGATGCAAGCGGCAGGACCCTTACCGGACAGACACTGGAAGCATTTCTTGTTTCAGTATCACATTTCCCTCTTTTCAGTATTGGACTTAACTGTGCTCTGGGAGCAGATCAGCTCAGACCTTTTGTTGAAGAATTATCCGCAAAGTCAGGTTTTTATCTTTCCGTACATCCTAATGCGGGACTGCCTAACCAGTTTGGTGAGTATGACCAGTCGGCAGAATACATGGCTTCAGTGACAGAAGATTTCATGAAAGAGGGGTGGGTGAATATTATCGGAGGTTGCTGCGGAACAACCCCTCTGCATATCAGAAAAATATCAGAGGCAGCCAGAAAACACTGCCCCAGGAAAAAGCCTGTAATAACCAGATATACAAGGCTCAGCGGACTGGAGGCACTAACAATAATTCCTGAAACCAATTTTGTGAATATTGGCGAAAGAACAAATGTCTCCGGTTCCAGAAAATTTGCAAGGCTGATACAGGAGGAAAAATACAGTGAAGCGCTGGCTATAGCACGCAGCCAGGTTGACGGAGGTGCACAGATCATCGACATATGTATGGATGAGGCTATGCTCGATTCCGAAAAAGCAATGGTGAAATTTGTAAATCTTATCATGTCGGAACCCGATATTGCCAGGCTGCCCCTTATGATCGATTCATCGCAGTGGAATGTCATAGAATCAGCTCTGAAATGTATACAGGGTAAATCTGTTGTCAACTCTATAAGCCTTAAGGAAGGTGAGGAGATATTTCTTCATCATGCCAGTCTCCTGCGAAAATATGGCGCTGCAGCAGTGGTGATGCTTTTTGATGAAAAAGGACAGGCTGATACATACGAGCGCAGAATAGAAGTTGCTGAACGATCTTATAATCTGCTGGTGGACAAGCTGGGATTCCCTCCCGAGGACCTGATCTTTGACCCTAATGTCCTGGCAATAGCTACCGGCATTGAGGAACATAACAACTATGCAGTTAATTTCATCCGTACTACAGGGTGGATAAAGGAAAACCTTCCTTTTGCAAAGGTCAGCGGAGGTATAAGCAATCTCTCATTTTCATTCAGGGGCATTGACAGGGTTCGCGAAGCAATGCATTCGGTATTTCTTTTCCATGCAATAAAGACTGGCCTGGACATGGGTATCGTGAACCCCGGCATGTTACAGGTTTACAGTGAAATACCTCAGGATTTGCTACAGCTTACCGAGGATGTGGTACTGAACCGCAGGAAAGATGCAACGGAAAGACTGGTAAAATTTGCTGAAAACCTCAGGAACGAAAACACGAAGGAGGAAAAAAGCGATGAGTGGAGATCACTGCCGGTAACGGAACGCATAAAACATTCACTGATAAGAGGTCTTGATGAATATATTGAGACGGATGTGGAAGAGGCACGCTTACTTTACTCCAGGTCTATTGAATTAATTGAGGGACCCCTGCTGGGCGGGATGAATGAGGTAGGTGATCTTTTCGGATCGGGAAAAATGTTCCTTCCACAGGTGGTTAAAAGTGCCCGTGTAATGAAGAAAGCTGTTTCAAAGCTTGCTCCCTATATAGAAAAGGAGAGTGAAGGTGATGAGAAGAAAACAGCCGGAAGGATTCTGCTGGCTACAGTAAAGGGAGATGTACATGATATCGGTAAAAATATTGTCGGTGTTGTTCTGTCATGCAATAACTATGAGGTGATAGATCTGGGTGTAATGGCCCCTTCAGATAAGATAATCGATACTGCAATAAAAGAAAAGGCCGATTTTATTGGACTCAGCGGATTGATCACACCGTCGCTTGAGGAAATGGTGCATGTTGCATCCGAAATGGAACGCAGAAAGCAGACTCTACCCCTGCTTGTAGGCGGTGCAACAACATCTGAAATTCATGTTGCGGTAAAGATTGAACCTGTCTATTCCGGACCCGTGATCCATGTAAAAGATGCCTCCAAAGCAGCAGGAGTACTTGCAGCCCTGCTCGGCAAAGATCACAGTCAGTATGTCTCTTCGGTTGCACATAAGTACCTGAATATGAGGGAAGAACATAATTCTAAAAGTGAAAAACGAAAACTGCTGACAATAACTGAGGCGCGCGAAAACAAACTTTTCACGGACTGGAGCACTCTGGATCTCTTTAAACCATTAAAACCGGGACATCATGTTTTAAATCAAATTGATCTGAACGAGCTTCTGAAATATATCGACTGGACATTCTTCTTCTTTGCCTGGAAAGTGACAGGAAAATACCCGGCTATATTTAGCGACCCGGTAAAGGGCAGTGAAGCGAAAAAGTTGTACGATGATGCACAATACTATTTAAATGAAATAATTAACCGGAAGATTATCACCGCACAGGCTGTCTTTGGCTTATTCCCTGCCGTTTCGAAAGGTGATGATATTATTGTTTCTCCGGAAAGGACAAAGAGCGGAGTTACTGCAATACTGAGATTCCTGAGGAACCAGGAACAGAAAGAAAAGGGAATCCTAAACCTTTCCCTTGCAGATTTTGTTGCGGCTGAGTCATCAGGTAAGACCGATAACCTTGGACTATTTGTTGTTACAGCGCATATTAATAAGGATTCGCTTAAGAAGTATAAGGATGATGATTATGCTATTATCATGATACGGATTTTAAGCGACCGTATTGCAGAAGCCTCTGCAGAGTGGCTGCATGAGAAAATACGTAAGGAATACTGGGGGTATGCAAAGGATGAAAACCTGACTGTGGAAGATATGCTGGCGATAAAGTACAAAGGGATAAGACCAGCCCCCGGCTATCCTGCATGTCCGGATCACACTGAAAAACGCACCCTCTTCGACCTCCTTAATGCAGAGGAGAGTATAGGTGTTAATTTGACAGAGAATTTTGCGATGTCACCGCCAGCTTCGGTATGCGGTTATATTTTCTCGCATCCTGCTTCATCATATTTCAATATCGGTAAGATCGGCATGGACCAGCTGGAAGATTATGCGTCAAGAAAGAATATGACAACTAATGAAGCAGCAAAATGGCTTGCCCCTAATCTGTAATATACTAATAATGAGCGTAATAGATAAGATAAAGAATTCTAAAGGACCCCTGTTCACCTTTGAACTGCTTCCTCCTCTCAAGGGGCATAGTATTGACAGGGTCTATAAAGCTATTGACAGACTGATTGAGTTTCAGCCGGCATATATAAATTTCACAACTCATCGTAATGAGATAACCTACAGGGAAAGGTCTGACGGGCTTCTTGAGAAAAAGGTAACAAGGCTGCGCCCCGGGACTGTTGCCCTTGCAGCTGCAGTAAAATACAAGTATAATATCACTGTTGTACCACATATCCTTTGCGGCGGATTTACCAAAGAAGAGACTGAAAATGTACTCATTGAGATGAACTTCCTCGGTATAGATGATGCCCTTGCCCTCAGGGGAGACCCACAGAGAGGCACCAGAACCTTCATCCCCGAAAAAGAGGGTCACACCCATACTTTTGAACTAGTTAAGCAGATCATCAATATGAATCATGGAAAATATCTTGAAGAGACTCTTCTTGATACTACTCCTACCAATTTTTGTATTGGTGTAGCCGGTTATCCCGAAAAGCATGTTGAAGCTCCCAACATGCAAACCGATCTTGAAAACCTGAAGAAAAAGGTTGACGCCGGAGCAAGTTATATCGTTACACAGATGTTTTTTGATAACAACAAGTTCTTAAGGTTCAGGGATGATTGCAAAAAAACAGGTATTAATGTTCCTGTTATTGCAGGATTGAAGCCAATATCAAATCTTAATGATATCAGCCTTTTGCCTCAAACCTTTCATATTGATGTACCAAATGATCTTGTTTCAGCAATACGAAAATGCAAAACCGATAAAGAGGCAAGGGAGGTTGGAATAGAATGGACAACCATGCAGTCAAAAGAGCTTATCAAAGAGGGTGTGCCCGGGCTTCATTACTATACTCTAGGCAGATCCGATAATATTGCCAGGATCGTTAAAGCTTCATTTTAAATGCTTTCTTTATTTTATCAACATAATCGAGTTTCTCCCAGGCAAAGAATTCGACTTTTTTCATCCAGGTTTTTTTACCGTTGCTATTGACTATTCCCGGTTTACTCCCCGGAACCTCATAATAAACCTCCACATTCCCTATGTAATGATCCCTGCCGAAATGTCCGTATGATGCTGTAGGGTAGAATACCGGGTTTTTAAGTCCAAACCTTTTTATTATTGCAAATGGCCGCATATCAAAAAGGCTTTTGATCTTAATGGCTATCTCCCCGTCACTTAATATCTTACCCTTGTCGTTTTTTACATGAGCTGTTCCGAATGTATTCACATAAAGGCCGACAGGTTGTGCAATACCTATGGCATAAGCCACCTGTATCAGTGTCTGGTCGCAAACACCTGCTGCCACGAGGTTCTTGGCAATATGGCGCACTGCATAAGATGCTGATCTGTCAACTTTTGATGAGTCTTTCCCGGAAAAGGCTCCGCCTCCATGGGCACCATGACCTCCGTAAGTATCGATAATTATCTTCCGACCGGTAAGTCCTGTATCTCCATGCGGCCCTCCGATAACAAATTTGCCTGTTGGGTTGACGAGAAGCTTCATGTCATCCCTGAATAATTTCTGTATTCTGGCAGGAAGTGATCTTTTAACTCTTGGAATGAGTATTGTCTGCAGGTCCTCTTTTATTTTTTTCTGCATGGCTTTTTCTGCACTTTTTTCGGCAGCATGCGATTTGTTCTTTGGCAGAATAAATTCATCATGCTGGGTGCTGACCACTATTGTATCTATTCTCAGAGGTTTGTTATTGTCATCATATTCTATTGTGACCTGAGATTTTGAATCCGGTCGCAGGTATTTCATCTGCCTGTCTCCCCGGCGTATGGCTGCAAGCTCCTGTAAAAGAGTATGCGCCAGTTCAATACTCAGCGGCATATAGTTATTCATTTCCCGGCATGCATATCCGAAC
>Ga0307419_10000905_pt1 | contig 15305 bp, 17 predicted proteins | sample SalMarWE160230MG_2_FD_202512 | JGI IMG/M metagenome (GOLD analysis project Ga0307419, IMG submission 202512) | Salt marsh sediment microbial communities from the Plum Island Ecosystem LTER, Massachusetts, United States - WE1602-30 | ecosystem: Environmental > Aquatic > Marine > Intertidal zone... | reverse complement strand
TGGTCATTACTCTGGTTTGAAGATGTTCCTGATGAGAAAATTCTGTGGACTCATTACAATACGAAAGATTTGTCTGAAATTGGTCCAAGAATTCGCGTGAGCTCAGTCAGGAGGTATAGTGAAAATGAACCCGAGTGATGTTCAGGGATTTTCCAAACTTGAGATTCCACTAGAATCAGAGGAATTAGCAACAATTATCTATTCTGCGCTTTTACCAGAAACAGAATCTACCCCCTCAGAAAGAGCTACTACAAGTGTTTCTCTGAAGGGATCATCACTCGTCATTGAGATTACTGCCAATGACCTTACCGCATTGCGCGCAGCTCTCAACTCGTATATGGCTTGGATTTCTGCATGTTTGAGAACAATCGATTCTGTAAACGAGGACTGATGCAAAGCCTTAAGTCACAAATCCGATGGCGCAATCTGAAACAGCATATTCAACGATATTAGGAGTTGCTAGAGAATGGCTCAGAATATACCACCCGCATTAGAAGCAGAACTACAGAAGTTCGATACCATGCGACGAAATCACGAAACTCTTACTTCAATGTCACAAGCACTTCAGACAGAGCTAGCCGAAGTCAAAGGCACTCTTGAAGAATTGAAGAAGCAACCTGATGATGTAGTTACCTACAAAGCTGTTGGGCAAGTAATGTTCAAAGTAGAAAAACCAGCATTATCCGCAGACCTTGACGATAGGCAGAAAACTCTGGAAATGCGATTGGCATCTACTAAGAAACAACTCGACAGTTTGACTGAGAAGTTACAAGAGCTTCAGAATAAGATTCAGATTGAATTATCTAAGCAGAATTTGCGCCTTCAGTGAGTGAAATGAGCGTATTTATCGATATCGGGCTTCCTGATATCTCTGAAGATATTATTGAACAGCTGGCTGAAGAATGTGAAGTACAAGTAACGGATTTTATCAAAAGAAAAATTCCTGAAAAGAGCGTGGACACCCTCTTTGTCATCTGTTCTCTTAACTTATTAGATGGTCAACTTGATGTAAATCTAGACATCGATATCAGCCAGGCCTATGACACAGGTCATGATCTTGATGACCTACTTCAAGAAGCAATAGATTGTGGAGTGGAGTGGCTTGAGAAGAAGCTGATGGAGATGAAAGGGAAATGAATCTGAAACTGCTTCTCTCGAATTCAATGAAACCGCTCATAATTGGTCACCAGAATGCTGACCCTGATGCAGTTTGTTCGATGATTGCTTTTTCGAGACTTTACAACAATATCAATCCTGTGGGTACTTTCACACTAATGGCAGACGATCTTAGTCGTCTCTCCAAACAGGTACTCGAAATCTTTGAATTAAACGACCAGATTCTTGAGGAACCCGGAACCGATTTTGATTTGATTATCCTATTAGACACCAATAGCAGATTACAACTGGGGACAGACTTTCAAGATATCCTTACGGATCCAAGTAAGACTATTGTAATAGACCACCATGAACCTAATCCTGAAATCGAAGCAATTGCAGACCATAGATTTGTGAAGAGCGATCGTTTTTCAACTTGTGAGATTCTTGTCGATATTTTCGAGGACATGAATATCGAGATTGAACCTAATATTGCTAATCTCCTACTAACAGGAATTTTGTTTGACACACGTCGATTTTTCTATACCGACTTACAAACCCTCAAGATAAGCATCAAATTACTCAATTCTGGAGCAGATTATGAGAAATGTGTCAATTCACTACAGATTCGTCCTGATCGTTCGGAGAGAATTGCACGTTTGAAAGCAGCTAGTAAGGCTAGAGTACATCTCTTTGGTGATTGGGTCATTGCTACATCAACAATCAACGCCTTTGAAGCAAGTGCATGTCGAGGCCTACTTGAAATGGGCGCGGACGTTGCCATCATCGGAGGAAAACCAAGAAAAGGGAAAGTTCGCCTTAGTTCAAGGAGTTCACGAGAGTTCTACGATAAAACGAATATCAACCTCGGAACTGATGTGATGGAGCCTCTGGGACCAATAATAGATGGAAAGGGTGGAGGTCATGCGAACGCTGCTGGCGCAAACGGAACTAAGAACTTGAGTGCAGCACTTGATAAAGCAGTCGAATTGATAAGAGTCGCAGTGGGAACCAAAACCGATTCAATACGAGAATCATAGGAGGCGTCCGTGAGTGCCACTTATCGAGATTAACGATTTCAGTTTCAAGTATTATGGAGCTGAAACCCTCGCACTCAAGAAGATTGATCTCACTATCGAAGCGGGTGAATATGTAGTAATCACAGGACCCAGTGGTTGTGGAAAAACCACCTTGTGCCGTACAATTAATGCTCTTGTACCACAATTTCACCGTGGGTATATTGCTGGGAATGTGATTATTGACGGCAAGAACACTCGAGAACACACTGTTGCTGAACTCTCTTCAATCGCAGGATTAGTATTTCAACAGCCAGAAAATCAGCTTGTAACACTTGATGTTGAGAAAGAGATTGCGTTTGGACCGGAGAATCTTGGAGTTGAACCAGCCGAGATACGACGTCGAGTAGAGGAGCTAATCGAATTGTTTGATCTCGAACATCTCAGAGACAAACATCCTCACGAAATGTCCGGAGGTGAACAACAACGAGTGGCGATGGCTGCTACTCTGGCACTTAAACCCAAGATACTTGTTGCTGATGAGCCCACCTCTAATCTGGATCCAAAAAGCGCTGAAATCATTCTTGACCTTATTTCTAGTCTGAACAAACGTGGCATGACCGTAATTCTTGTTGAACATCGATTAGATTTAGTATCAAAGGATGCAGGTAGAGTTGTTTTGATGGATAAGGGTAGTATCGTTGCGGATGGTCATCCAAGAGAAATACTATCTCAAGATATCTGTCAAGATATTGGTGTTGGTGTTCCAAAGGCTACGTTGGTCTATAAACGTCTTAAGGAGCATGGCATTAACCTGAATCGCGTTCCACTTACAGGCGATGAACTAGCAGGACTTGTGAAGGAGGCATTCTCTCTATGATTATGATGGAGAATGTTTCCTTTGCATACGATGGCCTTTATACAGCACTTCAAGGGGTGTCTCTTCAAATTGATGATGGTGAGATAATCGCAATTATGGGTACAAATGGTGCAGGAAAAACGACATTAGTAAAACATCTCAACGGGTTACTTAGACCCAACAGTGGGAGAGTAATTGTCGATGGTGTCGATGCACAGCACTATTCAGTTGCAGAACTTGCACGAGAAATCGGACTGGTGATGCAGAATCCTGACCATCAGCTCTTTCTTGATAGTGTCGAAAAGGAAGTTGTATTTGGTCTAAAACAACTAGGTTTCGCAGAAGACGAAATCAAAGAACGCACTGATAGAACTCTTTCAAGTTTAGGTATTAAGGATCTATCAGAGAGGTCTCCTTTCACACTCTCTGGTGGAGAACGAAAACGTGTTGCTCTTGCTTCAGTCTTAGCCACAGAACCACATGTGTTGGCTCTTGATGAACCCACTATCGGACAAGATGCTCGTCAGAAAGAGAAGCTTGCGGATATGCTGTTGGAGTTGAATAAGAAGGGGAGAACGGTCATTGTAGTAACCCATGATATCGAATTTGTAATAGAACATTTCTCACGAACAATTGCTATGGCAAATGGTTCGATAATTGCTGATGGTCCTACAAGTACAGTTCTAAGTAATGATGAAGTTATCCGGCTATGCTCACTTACTGCTCCACAACTTACACAAGCTGCTAGGTCCCTTCATACACTATTTCCAGATGTGCATGAAAGATTGACACTCCTCTCAGAACTAGAGGATGAAATTGTAAGAATACTGGGAGGTGCGTGATTTGTCATTTCTTGAAGTATTCCAATACACACGTCAAGAATCCATCATGCACTCGCTAGACCCGAGAGCAAAGCTACTCATGGCAATCGTACTTGCAGTAATCTCATTGCTGTTCCTGGAGATTTTCCCTCTGCTCATAATTCTCGCAGTTCTAATTCCATTGATGGCCGCTGCGAAATCATTACGACGGTGGTTGCGTAGTATGAAAGGATTATCCGTTCTGCTAATTTTCATATTGATTTTCAATACGCTCCTCTCGACCTATCCTAATCCTCTCAACTATTCAATTGCATTGGTACTGAGGTTGATAGCATTGATGACTTCCTTTTCTTCATTCTTTCTTACAGTACAGCCTGATGAGCTCTCTCAGGCGCTCATCCAAATGAGAGTTAGATTTGAGTTTGCATTTGCTATGAGTATGGCTATGAGATATGTGCCTACTCTTGGTCAGGAAGCATATGCAATCATGGACACTCAAAAAGCCCGAGGGGTCGAGCTCGACAAAGGTAACATACTTGCGCGAATTCGGAATATTATACCAATTATAGTCCCGCTCATAATCGTATCAATACGTAGGGCACTCTTAATTGCTGAGAGTATGGAATCAAGAGGATTTGGTGCTAGTAAGAATAGAACCTACATGGATAAACTGTCATTCAAGAAACGAGATTGGGCAGTATGCATTCTCTCGTTGATTGCGTTAGTTCTAGTACTTTACATTCGACTCTATATTCCACTCCCAGATTGGAGCATTCCCTTCTGAAATACATACTTTATTCTCAAGAATAGTGAATGTGTTCGTCGGGTTATAGTTTATCAGAAAGAAGGGCAATCACTATATTATCACTGGTGGGCGTATTCATGGTCGAATTACCTAAGAGAACCAAGTATACAGTCAAAGATGTCCTGAATGATCTTAAAAAGATAGGTCCAACACCTAGTATTCTTGGAAAAATTGGTTCACAGCTCATCTATTATGAGTGGACCTGTTGTAGGGATTTATTGAGTGACGATCACCCGGTCACATCAAACATGCAAGATCTTCTGCAATTCATGGAACATGATTATGAGGAGCTTCTTGTATCGGGTGAATTATGGAGAGTGAAAGATACACCGAATGCTGCATTGAACGATTTTCTCAAGGGTCGATCCAAAGAATTCCTAGAATATACACTCGAGAAACCTGCGGATCACATTCGTGGTCTCTTAGAAACAGCTGCCAAAACTCGAAAAGATGAACTAAAACAATTCAAGAAATTAGCTAAACTTGTAAAAAAGGAGATAAAAGAGGATAAGGAAAATCCTAACCTTTGGAACAAACTAAGGCTTGTACTCTGGATGGCAAAGAAATATTCTGAGTCAAGTGAAGCATTCAAGACCGCAAAGGAATTAGGATGGTCTCCAGAAACCAGTGCTCTCGTCGCAATTTGAATTTCTGAATAGAATAAGATGTATAAGAAACCTCATTCTAGTAAGAACGGGGATGGAAGATAACTCCAACAAAGAGGAATTTATTGACACCGTATGTGCTCAGAAATGCTACTGGAAATCCCGTAATTGTCACCGCTCTAGCTGTTGATAATGAGAATCTGTACGTATCTGACAGTGATGGTGGTATAACTACTTGGGATAAGTCATGTCTAGACTCTCCACAATTCATTCCTGGGCAGACATCGACACAGATAGTGTCACTGTTTTCAGATGGATTAAATCTCTTCAGTGGGAGTGTTTCAGGAGACCCTGTTATTCGAATTTACAACCAGGATTTGGATTTGATTGAAGTTCTCAAGGGTCATGTTGGGACCATTTTTGATATAACCGCAGATAATCAGCATCTTGTTACAGGATCGGGAGATGCTACTGTAAAGGTCTGGAGCAAGGAAAATTGGGCAAACATCAATTCCATTGTAGCTCAGACTCATTTTGTTCTTGCAATTGCCTTAGATGCGAAGTACATCTATGCTGGAGGTATCGACAACTGCACCAATGTGTTCTCTCGTGCTGATCACCGGAGAGTTGCTTCTCTTTTTGGCCATAAGGCTAATATCCTGTCTTTGGCAGTGGATGAGAGGTATGTTTACTCTGGATCGGGTGAACTATGGTGGGGCGGTCCTGGATCTCCCAGACCACCAGAATTTGAGAGTGCTGTTAGAGTATGGGACAAAACAGACTGGACGTGCGTTCAGATATTGAAAGGTCATGCCGACAATGTGAACGCTCTTGGAGTAGACGACTCCTATGTATACTCAGCATCCGATGATGGCACTCTGCGAGTATATTCAAAATCTGATTGGACTGAGGTGGCTATGATAGACTCAGGTGTGGGCCGAATTATTGATCTGACCCACGACGTGGACCATGTATACTTTGGGTGCAGAGATGGTAATGTTCGCTACATCCTCAAATCGGATTTGAGTATTTAGAAAAAGCCTACTGGTTTGATTGGGTGCAGAAAAGCCTGGAACTCCAGGGTCCTCCCCTCTGGATCCTCGGTAAAGAAGTTATAGATCTGATATCTCTCATTAGTTACAGGTTCAGATGTTGAGATATGAATAAGCTGATTGTACATTACATCAACATCTTCCTTTGTAGGATAAAATAATGTGATGCACCCCTCTGTTTCCGAAACATCACGCTCGCAGAAACCCAAGAGAAAGTTGCCATGATTGAGAATCACACATTCTGCTTGCTCTAACCAGATGTGCATTCCTGCTTCATTCACGTAAAAATCTACAATGTCACGTAGCATAGTCGTTCGAAAGAAAATGATCCCTGCCAATTTCATTCACCTGTGTTAGGTTTGCTAGTCGCACTTTGTAATCAATCAATCGCAATTTCATCTACAGTCTCAAAAACGCAACACATGCTTCTTTTTTGAGCTGTTTTTATTATTGTTTTTGACTAAACCTTGCCATTTTAGTTCACGCAGATACATATTCAATCAGTACTACTGCATAATAGACAAAAGAACAAGAGGTTGTTACAAGATTGACTATTCGCCAAGGAAGAACCCCCAAAAGTGCTATCGCAATTCTCGGAGCACTAATCAATCACGGACCTATGTGTCCACTAGAAATCAGTGAAAAGTTGGACATGGCCCCTCGAACAGTTAGTTTTGCATTACGCAAACTAGTAAGTCGTCAGCTGCTAAGGAAAATTCCTAATCTACATGATATGCGTCGGCCTAAATATCATGTAGACATGGACGCTGCTAAGGTCATTCTTCAGCAATACAATGACTCTGCACTCATATCTCCCTTCTCTTTGCAGAAGAATATATGATTGTGCAGAATTGATTAGCCAAGGAACTTTCGTACGATTTCCATGTACCCCTTGGATGTAAGTTCTAAAGTTCCCAAAGGCACTCTTTCGTTTGTACCATGAAACATAGACATGAGTTCTCCAATCGCAAGACTTTCATCATGGAAGCTGAAACCATATGCATTTGTTCCAAATGCCCTTCTGAAGAACCGGCTATCTGTTGCTCCTGGTGATACCATTGGAACTAGAGTCGTTTTCTGTCCTCTCAAGTCTTTCACTACTGATTCTATTACTTTGACCAGTGGTGATTCCATATCACTGATATTTCCTGGATTGAACCCTCCCCCAAGATCTACAGGTAGACTCTCAATCGTGACTTCATCTACCATCCTTCCAAGCGCTATTCGTAACTGAGCGAATACATATTCCTCATCTTGACCCGGTAATGTCCGAATATCAACGTCAACATAGGCTTGACCTGGGACTGTGTTTACTTTAGCTCCTCCCTTACACACATTTGGTGAGATAGTCATTTGAGTCATGGTATTTAGAAAGGCAGCGTCCTTCTTACTTCGTCTAGCAAGTTGCGCAAACATGAAACCAAGGGTTCTAGTATTTCCCATGAGGGCTTTTGTAAAAGTCCCGATACCCATCGCATTGATGAATGGCTTGAGAAGTGATGTATGGCGAGGCGGCTGATATTCAGAAACTCGTTGTATTGCCTTCGCCATCTTGACAACTGCATTATTCGATCCGTAGGGAGCTGAACCATGCTGCTCCTCTCCTTGAAATCTAAGTCTTGTCCATGCTGTTCCTTTTTCTCCATAGACATATGTTAGTCGATTAGGACCGATAGGGTCTCCACCTGCTTCTGTGATAAGATAATCTACTTTCACTTTTTCTGGATGATTCTTAACAAGCCAATTCGCACCATAATTTCCACTAGCTTCTTCGTCTGCCACAATACACAACTTGAGGTCTCCTTTGGGGTTGAACCCTTCTTGATGCAGTTTTGCGAACACCACAGTCTGACTGGCAACAATATAGAGCATATCGAGAGACCCCCTTCCCCAGATACAACAATCTTTGATTACACCATCAAAGGGTGGTACCGCCCAATCTTTCTCGTTCTCTACTGGAACAACATCAACATGGGCAGGGCCAAGCATCAAACTTGGATGGTTTCCACTCCCTTCCATAACAGCTAGCAGATTTCCCCGCTCTGGTGCTGATACGAAAATCTCTGATTCGATTCCATATGAAGAGAGGAATCTCTCAACCGTTCGAATTGATTTCATCTCGTTTCCTGGAGGATTGATGCATTTGTTGCGAATCATTTCTTGCATTAGATCCGTTATCTCATCTAACATTTCCATTTTCAGTCGAAATTCAGACAACTAGCGGACTAAAAAGCTCGTTGGCGAGTCAGATTTTGTGATTGCACTATTCAGAAGCTAATCCCTCGCTTTTTTACATTCTTGATGTGTTGTTCGTCGTATTCTGAATATATTTTCTCACGCGAATAGATATCCCTTCTCTGCTCAGTAATCTATAGACATCTAGATGAGAGATGATTACGATGGTGCATGGAATACGACTACCCAAAAGCGCGCTTGTAATACTACAGTTTCTAACAAAACGAGGTCCCTTACCTCCAAGAGTCATAAGCCAAGAGGCAAAGGTTCCTCTTAGAACTGTGACTTTTGCATTGGATCGTCTTGTTGACACAGAGATTTGTCAAAAGATACCCAATCTAGGAGATATGCGACGTACACTCTACTCAGTAAATCTGGATAAAGCTCAAGCTGTGTTCAGTCGCTATGGACTAGGTATGGCATAGTTGAATGACCATTCGATGATACTGAGGAGATTCATTTAATGTTATCAGCTTTAACCCTACTCCAACGGTATCAGGATATAGTTTCTAGACCCGTTGTTTCAGACATTTGCATCTCTGGCGAATGTGTATCAAAATTGCTTGAAACTTCGTGGGTCAAGATATTAGTCACTCGATACCAGGTAGCCCCAGAAATCAATACGATTGAGATTGAAGTATCGCTTCCACATTGCATCATAGAACCTTCTTGTCCTTCGACAACAAATGAACAGGAAGAGGCTCGCAAATTCATCGATACCACTATCGACCATCTGAATTATCTGCTTGGATTACAAAAGGTTGGTTTCTCTCTCGGCATTCTTTCAAGTGAAGGCATTTGGAGTGCCGTTTTAAAAATCAAAAGAAATCCCAATCTGGAATTATTCAATACTCTCCTACCTCCTATCTGAACGTGATTGTGGAGTCCTCCTGAAACAAATGGGATGGACTCTGCAATCTAACAGAATATTTCCAAAAATCTCTTCGTATAGGCTTATGGTTTTCTTGTTCGAAATTCTTCTTCCTCCTTAATCCATCTACCAGTTCTGAATTATGGTGCCCTTGATTGTAGTTCACTTCAGAGATTTTGGTTAAGTATGGAAAACACTGATGGATTTCTGCTTTGAGTTTCGCAAAAATGAATCTCTCCGTCAGCAATGTTTTTTATATTCCGTACTCATACAGCAGCGGCATCATTTTACGGTTGGGTGGGTTTATGAAAAATAAAGTTACGCGATTTGGGATGTTATTTGTGATACTACTTACTGTAATTACGTTCTGTGATGTGACTATCTTAGAGGAAAGCGGTTCGACTAGAATTACCAGTCCTTTTTCAGTGCATGTTGAATCGCAATACTCGCCACACGATCCAATCACCATTACTTCCAATCAGGACTTTGTGGATCAGGGATGGACAGGTAACGGAAGCAAGAGTAATCCATATTTAATTCAAGGATTAAGTATAGCAAGTGACGAAAAATGCATTAGCATATCATTTACGGATGTTTACTTTAAGATTAGCAACTGCTCTTTTACACATAACACTGAACTGGGTGGGAGCAGGGGTGTGTCATTGAATACCGTACAAAACGGATTCATTGAGAACTGTGAATTCCTAAACTTGTTTTGGTCCATTGAAGCTGAATCAATTGCCATCGTGAAATTCGCGAATAATTCATTCTATGGTGAATTCTATGGGATGAAGCTTGAGGATTCAGCCAATTGTACTCTCACCAGTAACGAATTCGAAAGAGTAGGCCTGTGGATAAGAGGAACTGAGAGAAACCACTTTCTTTCGAATACGTTCGAAAACAACACTGTTGAAGGAAAGCCACTTTCCGTTATAACGAACCGTTCTTTTGAAACAATAGATGCGTCATCATATGGTCAACTGTATCTGTTCAATAGTAGTAACTGTATTGTCGAGAATGCAATTTTTGACTACCGCAATGTTGGAGTTTCTCTGGCAGTCTGCAATGACTGTGTTGTCCAGAATCTTAATTCGACATATGCTGCTCTTTGTTTAGTGGAACTACAGCTCTGCAATAATACTAACATAGCAAAATGTGACATTGGTGAATCATATAATGCAGGATTCAGATTTCTTTACACGATAAACTGTTCACTTGTCGATTGTGAAACTGGGTATTCTCCCATTCATCTTGACTATGGAGTTGGCATCGATATGTACAACAATGTCAATACAACCATTTTTCAAAATACCTTCCATGTAATAGGCATTTCAGGTGCCGAAAATATTGATTGCTCAATTATTGACAACACTGTTGAGGGGATTTCCTCTGTTTGGGCTTATGGCATTCACTTTTCAGATTCACATAACACTACTGTAAGAGGGAATGAACTGCATGAACTGTATATTGCCATTCAATTTGCATGGGGCTCAACAAATTGCATTATTTCCGATAATCTCATTCATGACAACCGTGGCTATGGAATCAAGTTGGGGGAAAATGAGGTAGATTGTGAAGGATTTCGAATCTATAACAACTCGTTCTGGTATAATGACCTAGGGCACGCAATAGACAATGGAAACTCGAATTACTGGGATGATGGCATTAGCCTTGGTAATCAGTGGGACGACTATAACGGAACTGGAGTCTATACCATTCCCGGGTCCGCAGGGTCTGTTGATCATTTTCCGAGAGCTGATCCTTACTACACTAGAACAACTACCATTATTACAACTTCCAGTACTACGACTACTCCTACAACAAATCAAACCACAGGAGGGATAAGCAATCTACCAATCGAGTTCATCATTCTTGGGATTGGTGTTATTGGAGTCGTGGTGGTTGTACTCGTTTTAGTCAAAAAACGTTAGCATAGAATTGAGTTTATCCTTCGATAACATCTTTATGTAAGTCCCTTATTGATTAACTCAGGTAGTGAGCCACATGCTAGATGTTTCCAAGACAATGAAAATCAAACTTTCTTCTGAGCTTCCTCCAAAACCCGTATTTGATCCTAAAATCCGACGAGCTCCCGATCGAGGATATAGTCTATCCCCCGATGAAACAGTTGTAGCAGTTAATAACGCTCTTCGATATGTTCCATCAGAACTTCATGAGACCTTGGCTCCTGAGTTTTTGGATGAACTTCTCACACGAGGTAGGATCTACGGATACCGCTTTCGACCACAAGGTGCTATTAAAGCAAAGCCAGTCAATGAATACAAAGGTATCTTGGAAGCACGAGCAATTCAGCTCATGATTGATAACAACCTTGACTATGACGTTGCCCTCTATCCATACGAACTTGTTACATATGGCGAGTCGGGTCAGGTCTGTCAGAATTGGATGCAATATCAACTGATTAAGAAATACTTGGAGAATATGACTGAAGAACAGACACTCGTTGTTAGTTCAGGGCATCCAGTAGGTCTCTTTCCTTCAAGAAAAGAAGCGCCTCGAGTCATATCGACTAACGGTCTCATGGTCGGAATGTTTGATACCCTTGATGGATTCCATCATGCTGCAGCTATGGGTGTCGCAAATTATGGGCAAATGACAGCTGGAGGGTGGATGTACATTGGTCCGCAAGGGATAGTACATGGAACATACATTACCCTCTTGAATGCAGGTCGACAGTATCTAGGGCTACCCAATGATGAGGATATCTCAGGAAAAGTTTTCCTGACTTCGGGATTGGGAGGAATGAGCGGTGCTCAAGCCAAGGCAGTTGAAATAGCTGGGGGAATAGGTGTCATTGCTGAAGTTGACAAGAGCCGCATAGAAACACGGGGCGAACAAGGTTGGCTCACCAAATATTCAGATGACCTTAGAGAAATCTTCGAGTGGATTGAAGATTATCAGAAAAGTGGTGAACCTGTATCTATAGGGTACTATGGGAATGTTGTCGATCTCTGGGAATACGTCGTCAAGAACAATATCACAATTGAACTTGCTTCCGATCAGACTTCTTGCCATGCTGTATACGATGGAGGTTACACCCCTTATGGTATATCCTTTGAAGAAGGACGTGAGCTTCTCAAAAATGACCGAGATAAGTTCAATGAGTTAGTAGATAAGTCCCTCCGTTACCAGTTCGAACTTATTGAAACTATGACAAAACGTGGAACTCACTTCTGGGACTATGGCAACTCTTTCATGAAAGCTGTCTTTGATGCAGGAGTAACTCGGATTGCAAAGAATGGCATAAACACGAATGATGGATTCATCTTCCCTTCTTATGTTGAGGATATCATGGGTCCCATCTGTTTTGATTATGGTTATGGCCCATTCCGCTGGGTGTGCCTAAGTGGAAAACATGAAGATCTTATTGCCACGGATCATGCAGCAATGTCTAAAATTGATCCAAATCGTAGAGGTCAAGATCGAGATAACTACCACTGGATTCGAGATGCAGAGAAGCATGCTCTTGTTGTTGGTTCTCAGGCGAGAATCCTGTATGCTGATGCTCAGGGCCGTGTGAATATTGCACTGGAGTTCAACAAACTAGTCCGAGATGGTAAGGTCGGACCAATCATGCTTGGTCGAGACCATCACGATACTGGTGGCACTGACTCACCGTTCCGTGAAACTGCAAATGTTCATGATGGAAGTAATGTGATGAGTGATATGGCTCATCAATGTTGGTCCGGAAATGCTGCTCGTGGGATGACCATGTGTGTTCTGTCCAATGGTGGTGGAGTAGGCACGAGCAAAGCAATCAATGGAGGGTTTGGGCTGGTTCTTGATGGAAGCGAACGGGTTGATACCATCATAAAATCTGCATTAGATTGGGATGTTATGGGCGGAGTTGCGAGGCGTGCCTGGGCAAGGAATGAACATGCAATAGAGACCGTAGTTGAATGGAATGAACGTTTCGGAGAAAAAGGTCAGATTTCCCTACCACATATTCCAAAGAAGGGTTTCGTAGAGGATTTGGTCGAGAAAGCAATCAAAGACCGTTAGTTCGTTCTGTTCGATAACTTCTAAAGCAAGCTTCAGTGAACGTCTAATTACAGTCAGTACTTCTGACTTTGCACTCTGGTGGATACAATGGTCGTTGCGATTGATGGTGAGAGTCTAACAATTGATGACGTCGTTCAAGTTGCTCGTTTTGGAAAGAAGGTTGAGATTCCAGATTCTGCGATTCATCAGATCAAAAAGAGCCGTGACGTTATTGAAAACGCTATCAAAGAGGGTCGTACAGTCTATGGTGTTAATACCGGATTTGGAGATTTAGCAAATGTATCAATTGGTCCTGAAGATTTAGCCAAACTTCAGGTGAACTTGATTCGTAGTCATAGTGTTGGTGTTGGAAAACCCTTTCCAGTCGAAGTTGTTCGTGGAATGATGCTTCTCCGTGCTAATGCTCTTACAAAGGGTTATTCCGGAATCAGGCTAGAAGTAATCAATAATCTCATAGGAATGCTTAACTCTGGAATTACTCCTGTTGTGCCACAACAAGGGTCTGTTGGCTCAAGTGGTGACTTGGCTCCATTGGCACACATGGCCTTGGTACTTATAGGTGAAGGTGAAGCATTCTACAATAGTGAGCGGATGGATGGATTGAAATCTCTAAAGAAAGCTGGAATGAAACCAATTACGTTGCAAGCAAAAGAGGGAGTTGCACTCATCAATGGAACACAAGCTATGACCTCAGTGGGAGCACTTACAGTACATGATGCACTGACTATAGTCAAAGATGCAATGATTGCCGCTGGTTTGACCTTAGAGGCATTGCGTGGAACTCGCGCTGCTCTAGATGAGAGAATCCATGCAATACGTGCGCATGAAGGACAAACAGATGTTGCTAATGCAATGAGGGCTCTTCTCCCTGATAGTGAGATCAATCAATCACATGCAGAGTGTGGAAAAGTACAGGATGCATATTCCCTGCGTTGCATTCCTCAGGTTATTGGCGCATCACTGGATACTGTTCGATATGTACAGAGTGTTATTGAAACTGAGATTAATTCTGTTACTGATAATCCACTGGTCTTTTCAGATGATGGAACCATTGTGTCAGGTGGAAACTTTCACGGACAACCAATAGCTCTCGCTATGGACTTCTTAGGTATAGCTTTGTCTGAACTTGCAAATATCTCAGAACGGAGAATAAATCGATTAGTTAACCCGCATCTGAGTGGACTTCCTGCATTTCTAACTACTGAGGGAGGTCTTGAATCAGGAATGATGATTGCTCAATACACTGCAGCAGCCTTGGTTTCAGAAAACAAAGTTCTTGCACACCCTGCAAGTGTCGATTCAATTCCAACAAGTGCTGACCAGGAAGACCATGTCAGTATGGGGACAATTGCTGCACGAAAAGCGGCTTTGATTCTCGAGAATGTTAGGAATGTAATTGCTATCGAGTATATGTGTGCTACACAAGGGATTGATTTACTTTCTCCTCTGAAAGCGGCACAACCACTTGAAGTTGCTAAGTCATTAATACGAGAAGTTGTACCCAAATTAGAGGATGATAGAACACTGGCTCCTGATATTGAGAAGATTCGTGGTCTCATGACGGCTGGAGAAATAATTACTCAAGTTGAAAGGATTACAGGTCCTCTACTAGATGTCTAATTTATGGTCCAAGTTTTGTGTTAACAACCTGTCCATTTGAAATCACAGTATGAACAAGATTTGCGCCAAATCTCCATGTCAGATACTCTGGATTAGGACAATCCAGAACCAGAATGTCCGCTCTCTTCCCAACTTCGATGCTTCCATGAGATTTTCCACGGTCCAGCGCGTGGGCTGCATTAATTGTAACCGCTGAGAGTGCTTCTCGTGGTTGCATCTTCATTTTATAGCATGCAAGAGCAATCGTGAAGAATAGAGACTCATTTGCGCAATTTGGATTGAAATCTGTCGCGAGAGATACTG
>Ga0307419_10000900_pt1 | contig 15335 bp, 14 predicted proteins | sample SalMarWE160230MG_2_FD_202512 | JGI IMG/M metagenome (GOLD analysis project Ga0307419, IMG submission 202512) | Salt marsh sediment microbial communities from the Plum Island Ecosystem LTER, Massachusetts, United States - WE1602-30 | ecosystem: Environmental > Aquatic > Marine > Intertidal zone... | reverse complement strand
CGGACTTATAATGTCTGCAAGATTATGGCTTAATTCACACACTCCTCGTGAGGTGTGGGCAGGTTTTTTACTGGGGTTCCTGTGTTCAGGCCTCCTGCTCTGCTTTCTTTAACATCTCATCCAGTGCCTTTTCAAGAAGCAGACGGCTGTTAAGGATTAATTCGTCAGGCCATCCCGGCTCAACTGAAGGCAGGGGATCCCCGTCTTTAATTTTCTTTTGCGATATGGTTGTGAACCAACCCATTTTTGAAAGCCGCTGTGCAAGATACTCCTGTTCTGTCTGGCCCGGGGTTGGTATCAGCAAAGCACTGCGGTTAAGGCTTATAAGCTCCATTAATACACTATATCCCGCCCTGGTAATTATGAGATCACTATTTATGATCACCTCCTTCATCTCTGATGAAGTAAGATGATCAAAGAAGATAATACTTCCGGATTGTACCGGTGATTCAGAACCGGCCGGATCTCCTCCCAGAAAAACAGTAAGGAGCTGCCTGCCCTGTAAAATATCAGTAAGCAGTTTTTTCAGGATGTTTTTTTGCGGTTCCGGTCCCGACAGGATTACGGTATTATGTCTCTTATTTACAGGATCTTTATTTTCTTTTGCTATCAGATCGGTGAATCTTGATAGAATACCTGTATACCTCACATTAGCCGGTAATTTGATCCCATGAGATAATCTTCCCGATATGTTTAGCTCTCCGGGCAGATCAGGAATAAAACAGAAAGAGTATTTTTTTATCACACACCTGTGAAGCAGCACTCCTGCAAATTCCAGGAATGAGAAAGCTGCAGGAAAAGGAATACGTGGCATATGAGTCACATAAACTGATGTTATTTTCCTGTTCCAGAGACCGAACCGGTTGTCGCTTATAACAATATCAATTGCATGCTCCCTGATAATCTTTTTTAACCTGATATGTTCACGTATGATATGAAATAAAAGAACCGGGGTGTCAGGCAGAAGCTTTAAATACTGCGGGAGGAATCCTGAATATCGGGGCCTGTATCCCGTAAAATCAATATAGCTGAGTCCGGGCAGTTCTTTTCTGAATAGCGACAGGTGCTCTTCACCGGCACCGATGAAGATATTGTTATTCATTCCCCTGAGTTTCGCAGCCAGGGGTATCATACGACCGGCATGTCCCAGTCCCCATTCGAGAGGACAGATCAGTATGTTATGGGTTTTATTCAATATCATGGTTTGATATTGCCGTGGAATTTGACAGAACAGCAACTTTAGCCTCAGAGAAGTATTTGTTTCTCAACAGGATACTGTTATCAAATAAGAATGTAGCCATGCTTTTCTTCTATGTCGGTTCAAAAAGAATCTTACGAATATCCTTCATAACAACCTTTTTACAGTAGTCTCAGGTAATAATCTCAGGTTGATGAGATCCATGTCTTCCAGAAGAATCAATCCCGGTTTTTTACCGGGTTCAATTGTCCCGTAATTCTGTTCTTCACCCAATGCCCGTGCACCGTTTATGGTAGCCCACTTTATCATTTCCTCCAGAGTTATATCGGGGAAGTGTTGCTGAATGATCTTTAATTCAGAAACTATGCTGAGGTTATTATTTGACGCAAGGCTGTCGGTACCTATGACTATATCGCATTCTTCAGATATAAGGATATCGGCTGGAGGTATTTTATTGCTTATGTACATATTGGAAGCGGGACAGAGGCACCAGAATGTATCTCTTCTTCTGTTAACCTCCCGGATAGTCTCCCTGTCTGCAAAAGTATTATGCACAAGTATCAGGTTACCCGAAGCGGTTACTTCATTAAGTATTGCATCTGCATGACTTGCCGGTGTCTCAGGTTGTTCAGGCATTATCCCTGATTTCTCATACGACTCTCTCAGCGGACCTGAATGATCTGAAAGAAATTCCTTCTCTTCTTCTGATTCAAGAAAATGTATCGAGGTTACTCTGTTTGTTTTTGATTTCTCCTTCAGATATCTGAAAAGAGACAAAGAGACAGAATAGGCAGAATGCGGGATCAGTGAATATTGCAGTCCGTGTCTTAGTGCTTCTGCTTCCACTTTGAGTATCTCTGCAATCCTCTTATGTGTTCTCCCCGGATCAATGCCGAATATTTCGAGCAGGTTATAATAACGGACGGGACTTTTTTTCTTCAGTCCGAATGTTACGTCAGTATTACAGATATCAGCACAAAGCACTACCCCCTCATTATACAGTTCCCTGTCAGCATCTTTTGCCCGTGACAGAATATCTTCTGCATTAATGTCCCTTATATTACGCAGCTCCATGATAAAGTGAGCCAGTCCTTTCCCGCCTGCAATGGCTCCTTTAAGATGCGAAACTTCCAGGTGGCAATGACAATTAACAAATCCCGGTATTATTATTCCGTTGTGAAATTCCACTGACTGACTCTCGATAAGTGTATCATCTACACTTATTATTGTCCCGTCATCGTGAGTTGTTATTACTCCTCTTTTAAAAGGGGGACCTGAATTGGTAAATATGAACTGAGATGAAAAGTGTTTCATCTTATGGTACCGGAATATAAGAATGATATGTTTTCAATCCTTGCATGAATTTTTCCGTAATCCGGATCGCTGAAATAATCATAGAAACTGCCTTTGAGAATAACGGGTACTGTACCGGTCAGCTTACCCTGAATTTTATATTCATGAGGCAGGCCGTCTTTGATATATCTTAAAGCAGGTAAATCTTTTGTCTCTTTGAAATCGGGAGCATCAGTATCTATTAGCAAAGCTGTAAAGCAGGGATTAAATGACTGATCATCAGGGAATACTGTAGCTGTGAATTTTAGTATAAAGTTCCCGGGAGGTATCAGTGTCAGTTCAAAATCACTTTTTTCTGATTCCCCGGCATCAGGCAATTCAAAGAATTCATGCCCGGGCCACTGATTAGGGATCAAATCCCTGGGCGGCAGAGTTTCGATCTCCAGCCGTGATTGTATTTCAGTGAATTCACCCAGTATCTGGTCATAGATCCTGATAAGCTTTTTGGGCTTTTTAACATAATAATACTGTAGTGTGGTATCCATTGCTTCTTTGGTATAGCCATGGCTCTCTATTATCTCTTTATAGATCCTGAAGGTATCACCCGCCATGTACTGGAACCTGATCTTTGGAAGAGCAAAAAGCCCATTGCTCAGATGAAGTTCTTTAAGTATCGAAACAAATGCCTTTTCAGGAATGATGTTTTTGTAACTGGTTTCTTCATGCTTTTTAAAGCATGATACAAAAACAATGGAGAAGAGACCCAATATCAATATCAGTTTCAATGAAAAACGGGCAATATTCATTAGTCTTTTATTCATTCACAACAAGATATTTTTTTGTAAGATACCGTACAGGATACCAGGCAGCCCAATAGCCGATGAGAAGAACTGTCGCGGGGACGATAATAAAATCTTTCAGCTTTATCACCACGGGATATGCATCCATGATCAGTGCATCGCTCTGTAATTTAACAATTCCGTATGTTTGTTGAAGCCAGCAAACAAAAAATCCTAAAATAATCCCTGCCACTGCTCCCAGAATGGAAATAAGCCATCCTTCAAAGATGAAGATCCTTCGTATCAGCCTATTGTCTGCTCCAAGACTTTTAAGTATCTCAATATCCCGTTCCTTTTCAATGATAAGCATGGTTAGTGATCCTATAATATTAAACGATGCAATTATAAGAATAAGTGTGAGGATGAAAAATATAGCAAGCCGTTCCGAATGCATTACCTTATAAAAAAGCTCCTGCTGCTCAAACCTGTTCCGGACAACAAAATCCTCTCCGAAAATATTTTTGACATCTTTTTGTACGGCACGGGCATCCGCGTCATCTGAAAACCTGACCTCGACAGAGCTTGTTCCGTTATAATTTTCAATAAGTTCCCTTACGAATTCCAGAGGTACATAAATATATTTTGAATCATAAGACTGTTCGATCTGGAAGATTCCCGACGGATATATGTATTCCCTGTTATAAGCATCTTCAGGATTAAGAGTGCTTCCTGCCGTTCTCCTAAGGACATAAATAAAGAGAGGTGTTATAAAGTTGACCCTGATACCAAGGTATTGGGCAATACCAATACCCGGGACAGCATATGCACGCCCCTTTTCATTTTTCAGCATAAATTCTCCATCCCACATTGCACTGTCGATATCGGTAACACTGATGTAGCTGTCATCAACTCCCTTGATAGTAGCCACAAATTGCCTGTCAGCATATTTAAGAAGCACATTCTCTTCTATGGTCTGCGAATAGCAGGAAACTCCGTTAACCCCGGCCAGCAGTTTCAGCTTTGACGTATCGGCAACAAAAGTCTTCCCTTCAGCGGCAGTGATCTTGAGATCGGGATCAAAGGTGTTGAAAATGGAGGTTACGAGAAGTTCCAGGCCGTTAAACACTGAAAGCACTATTATCAATGCCATTGTTCCGACAGTCACTCCGGCAACCGATACCGCGGAGATCACATTGATCGCATTCCGTGATTTCTTCGCGAAGAGATATCTTTTTGCTATATATAATGAAAGCTTCACTTTTTTATTTCCGGGCTGTAATAAGTAATCCGGTTCCTGTGTTATGTGTTAAATTCAGATCAAAAATGTTAAGTATTACTGAAACGGGGAAACAAATAAGGTAATAAAAAGGCAAAAGAATGAAAAAAAGATATGATATGTTAAGCATTTTTACGGGGTATTTCATTGAGAGGCGCCAGGAGATGTTGCCCGGCTTTCCATAAGTATAAAGTGTTTTAACATTCCTGAATCCTGCCCCGGTAAGTTTGTCAGTTATTTCAGCAACAGAATAACCATTCCTGACATGCTCGTCGATAAAAGATTCATCTTTGGCCATATGTGCATCCGAACCTCCTTTATCTGAAGGGGTAGATATCAGAAGAAATCCTTCCGGCTTCAGTGATTCATTAAAATTCATGAAAACCTTCTCATCTTCCCTGATATGCTCCATTACATCAACCGATAGTATCAGGTCATAACGTCCCGGTTCCTTAAAGTCAGAAAGGTCAGCTGTACGGAATTTCACTCTCTCCGATAATCCTGCTTTATTGAAGAAGGTCGTACAATCTTCAACCTGTTCATTGTCAATATCCACTCCGTCTATTTCCCAGTTTCTGTTCATCCTGCACATGCGCCAGGCATATTGCCCGAGTCCCGATCCGGCATCCAGGATATATGCATTGTTATCTATTTCATTACCAATTTTTCTTAATGCCTTCTTTACATGCCATGTACGAAGAAGCAGAATGTCGAGGAGCAGATAGAGAGCCCTTCTCATACACACAGTGCCTGAGAAGAATCTGCCCAGCGATCTTTTTATGGGTTCGTACTGCATAAATATCAGGATTTCAGCAACTTGTCTATATTATCGATGTAATCGAGGCTGTCGTCAATATAAAAGACGATATCAGGCACAATGCGAAGCTGTGAACGGACCTTATGGCCCAGGTCAAATCTTATTTTTGAAGCACGATCCTGAACCGAATGTAATATGTCGGCTTTATTGTCTGGCGGGTATATGCTCAGATAGATCTTTGCATAAGAGAGATCAGGACTTATTCTTACCCTTGTTATTGATATTATCTTTCCGTGGGCATACTCGCTGCCCTTACGTAGAAATATTTCAGCCACCTCTTTTTGTATCAGTCTGGATACTTTTTTTTGTCTTGTTGATTCCTGTGATTCCACAACTGCTAAGATTTTGATCTGGCAAAGGTACGTATTTTTTGCCCCCTAGCACCCTCTCTACTTCGTGTTTTTGCATGTACTCACCCCCTCGACCCCCCTCTCTGCTTTTTGGTTAACATGTACTCACCCCCCCGCCCCCCCTCTCTGCGGGCGCAAAGAGGGGGGAGCTAATCTGTATAATTAGATAACTAACTGTTTATATTGTCTAAGGATAGCTTTATTCTATTCAGGACTTTTTTCATATTTACCAGCTCTTCATTTCTGATTCTTATAACTTGAATACCGAGCTTCTTTAATTCTGAATCCCTGAATTGATCATAGTCTTTTGAGTCTATATGAATTGGCCCGTCTAGTTCGATCACAACTTTCTTTGCATTACAATAGAAATCTGCAATAAAATAATTGTACCTTTTTAAATTTCCCTGGTACAGGATAGGATGTTGCCTCAAAAACTTATAACCAGATAATTTTCTTCCTTTTAATTCTCTCCATAAAAGTCGTTCGGATTCAGTCATGTTTTTCCTGAGTTCCCGCGCATGTTTCCTGATTCTCTTAAAATCAAATTTTCCTGATTCAGACATATCTGGCTTTTCCACACTATAAAAATAAGTATTTCAGCTAAATATTTACTGTTAGTCTTCCCCCTCTTTGCGTCAGCGAGAGGGGGAAAGCCCGAACGAAGTGAGGGAAGGGGGTGAGTACATGTAATTACAGAAAGCTGTTTTCAAAAAAACCATTAGCTTTGCATGAAATTTTATTTACATAATATGGAGACGGTAGTCAGCGGCATACGATCAACGGGAAATTTACACCTGGGTAATTATTTTGGTGCATTGCAGAACTTTCTGAAAATGCAGACAGAGAATAATTGCTTTTTCTTTATTGCTGATTATCATTCACTTACTACACATCCAAAACCGGATGACCTGCACGGTAACATCAGGCAGGTGCTTGCCGAATATCTTGCCTGCGGCATTGATCCGGATATTGCAACTGTCTTTGTACAGAGTGATGTTCCTGAGGTTACAGAGTTATACCTTCTGCTCAACATGAATGCATATGTTGGCGAGCTGGAAAGAACAACATCATTTAAGGAAAAGATAAGAAGCCAGCCCGATAACATAAATGCCGGACTGCTGACTTATCCCGTATTGATGGCTGCGGATATAATAATCCACAGGGCCAACAAAGTGCCGGTGGGAAAGGATCAGGAGCAGCATCTCGAAATGACAAGACGTTTTGCAAGGAGGTTTAATACAATGTACGGGGTTGATTATTTCCCTGAACCCGATGCCTATAATTTCGGCAGGAAACTCATAAAGATCCCGGGGCTTGATGGTACCGGGAAAATGGGTAAAAGTGAGGGCAACGGTATTTTCCTTGCCGACACCCATGAGGAGATAAGGAAAAAGGTGATGCGTGCAGTGACAGATGCCGGGCCAAAAGCACCGGGAGAAAAACCATCTGAACCGGTGCAGAACCTCTTTACAATTATGAAGGTCGTCTCAGATCCTTCCACAGTTAAATATTTCACAGAAAAACATGCCTCCTGTGAGATCCGCTATGGCGAAATGAAAAAACAGCTTGCCGAAGATATTATTAAGGTTACCGATCCCATCCGGGGAAGGATAAATGAGATCCTCGCCGACAAAAAATACCTTGCCAAAGTAGTAAAAGAGGGAGGAGAAAAAGCAAGGGCAAGCGCTTCGAAGACAATAAGGGAGGTGCGTGAAATAATCGGGTACAGATCCTTCTGAAGACTAAAAAATGAAAGCCAGGCCGTGTTGGCCTGGCTGAACTTGAAGGATCAAGTATATGATTGAGATTGCCTGTATAATATTAAACTCAAATAGCGTGCCAAAAAGTACGCATCATTGAACAAACTTCAGGTGATGGGAAAACGGATTGGTATAATTCTGGTTATTATCCTTATCGCAGGACTGGCAGTACTGGGATATTATCTCTACCAGGGAAGGAAGAGTTTTTTTACTGATCCCTATAAAGCCGTTGCCCCTTCAGCCTCTTTCGTAATAGAAACCATAGATCTTCAGAGTTTTATTAATTCACTTACCACAGGAAAGGGGTTTTTTGGTGAGATAGAGGAAATTAAAGAGTTCAGCAGCTTTATAACAAGAATGAAATTTCTTGCCGACCAGATAAATAAGCCATCCTATGAGAAATTAATGACAGGAAATTCATCAGTTATATCATTTCATGCTGACGGCACCGGGAAATTAAGGCCCCTGCTGGTAATGACAATTCCCTCTGAGATCAGGATACGGCAGTTAAGGGTAATGCTCCGCTCGGCCGGGATTAAAACGATAAATGAAACTGAGATCCGGGGCAATAGCGTTCTTATCCTTCCGTTTAATATTGGAGAAAGTAATGAAACCGCTTATATTTCAATTATTTCAGGATTACTGATCCTCACTCCTTCTGAAGAGATCATGAAAAGAGCAATAGAACAGACCGGCAGGGATGATGATGTGAGGGCAATACCCGGTTTTTCAAGGGTGCTTGATGCATCAGGGAAAAATGAGGATAAGGTTTTTGTTGTTTTCAGCAATCTTCCGGATCTGTTCAAGCCTTTTTTTAATGAAGAGCACGCTGCAACTGCCTCACAAATAGGCACCCTGGCAGGCTGCGCGGGCGGTGATATTTATCTGAGCGATGACGGCCTGGTACTGAACGGATATACCGAGAGTGTCAACTCTTCTGATATATTGTTCAGATACAAAACAGGAAAGGTGGGAGTATTCCGGACATATAAGATACTGCCATCTAATACTGTGCTTTTTGAATCAGTTTTTCTTGAAAAGAAGAATTCTGCATCGAATACCTCAGGAAGTGCCGGTGAAGCTGCAGATCTGGCTGGGAAACTTAGTGAATATACCGGAGAAGAGGTCACAAAAGCATATCTTAATCTAAAAGACAGACCTGTAAACGAGAACAGCCTGATAATATACGAACTGAAGAACAGGGTATATGCCGAAAAGCTTTTTCTTGATGAATTCACAAGCGAAGCCGGTAATACAAATGTCATATTCTTTCAACCCGACGAACAGGTAAAAATACCTGTCTATGAAACTCCTTATAAGGGTTTTGCTAAAGCTCTTGTCCCGGGCTTTGCCTGCGATTTTGATGATTCCTGGTTCACCTTCTATGATAACTTCCTGATCACCGGAAGTTCATATGCTACCATATCATCGCTTCTATATGATAACCTGCTGAACAAAACCCTGGCAAATGACCTGATCTACAGGGATTTTGAAAGCACATTACCCTCTGTTGCAGGATACTTCTTCTATTGCGTGCCATCACATATCACGGATTACATGAAAGGATTCCTTAGTGACAATATAATGGAGGGTATTCTGTCGAATAAGCCTTCCCTTGAAAAGATCGAGGCTGCAGGGTACCAGATGACTTCGAGCAATAACATGATATATAACAGCCTGTCAATTCGTTTCAAGGAGGATGTAAGAAAAGAATCAACGACTGAATGGGAGACATTGCTGGATACCGTTACCGCTGTCAAACCTTTCTTCTTTACAAACCATATAACCGGTGCAAAAGAGTTATTCGTTCAGGATATGAAGAATAATGCCTACCTGATCAATGCGGCGGGAAGAATTTTGTGGAAGGTACCCATCAGGGAAAGGATCAGCGGATCCATCTATATGTTCGATTATTACAGAAACGGTAAATACCAGATCCTCTTTGCAGGCAAAAATTATCTCCATCTTCTTGACAGGAATGGCAATTACGTCGAGAGATATCCTGTCAGGCTGAGGTCTCCCGCAACCAGTTCGCTTGCCCTGTTTGATTATGATAACAACCTCAATTACAGGCTTTTAATTGCAGGCGAGGACAGGCTTATCTATGCTTATGATCGCAGCGGCAGCGCTGTTAAGGGCTGGAAGCCATTCAGGACTGCCGGTACTGTGAATGCGGAGATTAGCTGGTGCAGGGTTTCCGGGAAAGATTACATCATTGTTGCTGATAATACCTCATTGTACTTTCTTGACAGAAGGGGCAATATCAGGCTTCGCCCCGATCAGCCGGTAACAAAAGCCGCTAATTCAGCATTAAGGCTGTCGACAGGATCATCATCTTCGCTTGTATGCAGTTCCCCTGATGGCACCATACAGCATATCTATTTTGACGGCAGTGTGAAAAAATACAATTTAAAAAGCTTTTCTGTTGACCATTCATTCGATTTTTTTGACATAGATGGTGATGGTTTTGGTGAATACATTTTTTTAGATAAAGGTATATTGTATCTTTATGATCATAACAGAACTGAGATGTTTACAAGGGAATTCGACTCTTCAGAATTGGGAGGACCTATTACTTTCATTTTTTCTTCTTCCGACAGGAGAATCGGTGTTTTTGATATTGAAAAGAACCTGATCTATCTTATCGACAGAAGAGGAAATGACACAAAAGGGTTCCCCTTAAGAGGCGCATCAATGTTCTCAATAGGTAAATTGTCGGAAAGAAGCGGCTGGCATCTTATTGTCGGCGGTTCTGACAGGTTCCTTTACAATTACAGGTTGGATTGACAGAATTAATGATTCTGATTATGGAAAGAAAATTAACCGTTATTATTGTAATCCTGGTACTGCTGTTTACAGCAGGTTGTGTCAAGGAGACCTATGACATAGATAAGATCTCCAAACAGGTCCATCTTTCCCCGGCCTTCGGGATCCCGGTGGTAAGAGGCACTGTGACACTCAGCGATTTTGTTGAGCCTAATGACACAATATTATTTGACAGCGATTCAGTATTTGTTTATGCAGAAGCTGAAAATGTAATAAGGTTCGTTTTTCGTAAAGATTCTGTGATCAACTTCAACCTGGAAGACTATTATGATTTTGATGATATGCTTTCATACAGTAAGTCTTTCGTGGTTGGAGAGCTGAATCTTGGTTCCTTCGCTGATACAATCGGATTTTCACTCGATGAGATCAGTATGAAATTCCCACCGGCGGTCAGAGCTGCATTGGTTCTCCTCGACGGTTCTATCGGTGATTTCCCTCCATTTCCTGAAGTAAGCCTGGATGAAAAGACATACAGTCCTTTTGACAACTTTGAATATGCAACCTTCTCTGATGGTACTATAGAAATCACCGTTACCAATAATCTTACAATACCGATTACCGATCTTAATATTCAGCTAAATAATGCAGTTGGGCCAACTCCGATTGGTGATCCTTTTACTTTTGCATTGATCAATCCGGGTCAAACCCTTTCTGACAGCATTGATCTTGAAAACGCGATATTAAGCAATTCTATAATAGCTGCCGTAAGTCTCGGGGACAATCCCGGAGCTGATGATGTGCTGATAGATCTCAACGACAGCGGTATAGAGATCGCAATAGCCGGAACGGATCTGAAAATAAAATCAGGAAGGGTTATCCTGCCTATACAGGAGGTCGTCTCGATCGACGACAAGGATACTATTTCATTTGATCCCGGTGAGGATGTTGAAATAGATGAGATAAAGATCCTTTCCGGAGATCTTAATTACAGTATCAATGCCCTGGTTCCGATAAAAACATCTGTTACCGTTACTTTACCCACCTCTCTGCGTGACGGAAACCCTGTCACGGAAACTCTTACGGTAAATCCCAATACAACTCTCAACGGAAATATCTCTCTTAATAATTCAACAATCGACATGGGTACAATAGCCACACAGCCATATAACATGCTGCCCGTCAATTATGGCCTTGAGGTGAGCTCAGACGGACAGATGGTCGATTTTAACAGCACTGACGAGGTGAGCATTGAAATGGAGATGCCTGACCCCGGAATAGATTATATAAAGGGTTATTTCGGGCAGTATGGTGATACTATAGATACTGACACTCTCGACCTGGGAATTGAAGATGTCCTCGAAAATATCACAGGGAGTTTCAGTCTTTTAAATCCCTCTGTATCATTAAATTACCGGAACTCTTTTGCAATACCGGTTGAAATAGACCTTGATGCTGTGGGATATAAAGGCAGCGACTCGGTTGATATTGACCTGGATGCTGAGACTCTCAGCTATCCTGCAGCCCCGGCTGAACGCGATGTTAATGATGCTTTCACGATAAACTCGGCCAATTCACAGCTGCCGGAACTTATTTCCATGCTCCCCGAAAAGATCCGTTTCGGAGGTTCAGCAGTTATGAATCCCGCGGGAAACACAGGCAGCAGGGATAATTATATCTTCGGCGACAGTCGTTTCCAGGGAGACCTTGAAATTGAGGTGCCGCTGGAAATGCGTATAAATAATCTCCATTTTGCCGATACAGTTGATAATTTCATGCAGGATACAGAAATTGATGAGGAGAGCCCTGTTGCACCTGAAGATGTTGAATATCTGCGCATTCAATTTACTGCCGAAAACGGATTCCCCCTGGGCATATCCCTGACGATGAGTCTCTATGATTCAACTTCTGCCTCAATAAAGAGTACAATCGATGCAACCGGTCTCCTGAAGGCCGCCAGTGTTGACAGCAACGGCCGTGTCACAGAACCAGCACACTGCTCTACAGAGCTTGAAATAACAAGTGAATTCTGGGATGCAGTCAATGATGCTGATAAAATTATCTTCAATATCACCCTGGTAACCACGGACGATGGTACAAAGGATGTTAAAATATATTCGGATTACTATATAGAATACAGAGTTGCTCTTCAGATAAAAGCAGATATAAATGCAAATCTGGATGAATTATAATAATTTAACTATATGATCAGAAGAATTAAATATATTTTCTTACTGCTGCTGGCCGTGTCAGTTTATGATTCCCCTGCGCAAAACAGCCAGGTGATGTATCATATGAACCTGCCCCAGAGACATTTTCTTAATCCTGCTCTGCGGTCATCCAATTCTGTATATATCGGATTACCTGTTATTTCCGGTATCAACATGAATATTAATAATAATTTCATCAATTTCTCCGATGTTTTGATGAACAGCGGAGATTCAGTAATATCAATTCTCCACCCCAGTTACGAGCTGGGAGATTTTATGAAGAAGATCAAGGATGTGAACGCCATTGAACCGCAGTTTATGCTTCAGCTTTTCGGGCTTGGCTTCAGTGCGGGAGGAGATCTCTACGTCTTCCTTGATATAAATGAGAGAGTTGAGGCTAATATTGCCCTCCCGGGCGACATTCTCAGGCTTGGTTTTCTTGGCAATGAACAGTTTGTAGGTAACAAAATGGATCTTTCATCCCTCAGAAGCGATGTAATGTGGTACCATGAGGCAGGTCTTGGCTTCTCAAAGAATATTACAGACAAGCTTCGTATCGGGGTAAAAGGTAAAATGCTGATGGGAGTAGTTACAGTCTCTATCGATAACAGGTCACTGGGGGTTACTGTTAACGATGATTACACCCATATTTTTGATGCCGACCTGACAGTAAATCTGAGCGCTCCTGCAACAGCTTACATGAATGGTGAAAATACCATAGATAGTGTTATTTTCAATGACTCGGCTTTCGATGAGACATCTGGTATCATCGATTATTTTCTCAGGACAGGCAATAAAGGATTAGGTCTCGATATAGGTGCAGAATATACCTTCAGTGACAGGCTGAGAGCCTCCGCTTCCGTTACTGATCTCGGCTTTATAAGATGGAAAAGAGATATAACAAATTTGAAGGCTGAGAGCAGGTTTGAATTCAGCGGTCTCGACATGCTGGAAGTCTACAACGGTAGCATCACTTTTGATTCACTTGCAAGTGAAATGCTCGATTCTCTGAGTAATTCATTTTCAGTTGACCAGAATAACACCCCGTTTACTACATATCTCCCGTTCGGAGTCTCTGTGGGAGGAAGCTATAATCTTACAAAGAATTTCTCCGTTGGTGTTTTATCTTATACAAGATTCATAGGAAAACAGGTTAAGGAAGCCCTTACACTGTCGGCAAATGTAAATGTAGGCAATGCCATTTCTACAACAGTTGCCTATACTGCCGCAAACCACAGGTACGATAACCTTGGCCTGGGATTGGCGTTCAGGGGAGGATGGTTCCAGTTTTACTTCATGGCCGACAGGATCCCTGTGACATGGAATACAATCACATCGGAAGATTTTGATACCCCGAAACCTGTCAGCAGGTTATTTGGAGATAATTCTATTCCTATTCCTTCAAGCTGGAATACAATACATTTCAGGTTCGGGATGAATCTTGCCTTTGGTAACAATGTTAAAAAGAAGGCCGATAAGCCAATGGTGGTGGTACAACAAGAATTGGAGGAAAAATGATCATATTGCTGAGAATAATACTCATAGGGATAATTATCTACCTCCTTGTGAGATCATTTAACAGGTTCTTCCATCTGGGGGAAGAAAAAGAACAGAAACCCAAAAGCAAAAATCCTCCTCCCCCGAAAAAAATATCAAAGAAAACCGGTGAGTATGTTGATTATGAGGAGATAAAGGAATAAACTTATTTTTCTTTTTCTGATGATTTCAGCTGTTTTGCCAGCGCATTGGCAAATACAAAATCGTTCAGTATCTCACAATCGGAATGAAGTATCTCCTCTTTAGTCCCTTCCCAGCATTTCACACCCTCATGGATAAAAACGATCTTTTCTCCTATTTTCATCACAGAATTCATGTCGTGGGTGTTCACTATTGTTGTCATTTTAAATTCTTCAGTCAGCTCTTTTATAAGTTCATCGATAAGAATGACGGTTATGGGATCGAGTCCGGAGTTGGGTTCATCGCAGAAAAGATATTTAGGATTCAGCGAAATTGCCCTGGCTATGGCTACTCTTTTCTGCATTCCTCCCGACAGTTCTGACGGAAAGAGTTTGTTGGCATTGATTATATCAACCCGGTTAAGGCAGAAATTTACTCTTTCGGCTTTTTCCTCGGGGCTTTGCCTGGTAAACATATCAAGCGGGAACCTCACATTCTGTTCAACGGTGAGAGAATCAAAGAGAGCGCTCCCCTGGAAAAGCATCCCCATCTTCTTGCGGATCTCCTTTTTATCATTAAACTCAAGCTCATTAAAAAGAACATCCTCAAACCAGATCTCCCCGCTGTCAACATCATGAAGTCCTGCAATTGACTTGATCAGTACTGTTTTCCCCGATCCGCTTCGTCCTATTATAAGATTCGTTTTTCCTGCCTCAAAAGTTACCGAGATATTATCCAGTACCTTTTTGTCATTGAACGATTTATCAAGATCTTTCACTCTTATCATGACAACAGAAGTTGAGTGAGTATAACATTGAACAGCAGTACAATGACACTGCTGTACACCACTGCTTTGGTGCTTGCCCGTCCCACTTCAAGGGATCCGCCCTCGACATAATAGCCATGGAAAGCTGAAACACTGGTAATGATAAAGGCAAAGATCACTGTCTTTATCATCGAATATGTGACATAATAGGGAATGAAGGCATACTGTAATCCGTAAATGAAATCTTCGGAGGTTATAACACCTGTTAAGGTCCCTGCCAGCCAGCCTCCGACAATCCCGACAATAATGCTGATGAGGTTAAGAAAAGGATTAAAGATAAATGTTGCAACTATCTTCGGGAGTATAAGGTAAGAAGCAGAATTAACTCCCATCATCTCCAGGGCGTCGATCTGTTCTGTAACCCTCATAGTACCAATCTCTGATGC
>Ga0307419_10000897_pt1 | contig 15345 bp, 12 predicted proteins | sample SalMarWE160230MG_2_FD_202512 | JGI IMG/M metagenome (GOLD analysis project Ga0307419, IMG submission 202512) | Salt marsh sediment microbial communities from the Plum Island Ecosystem LTER, Massachusetts, United States - WE1602-30 | ecosystem: Environmental > Aquatic > Marine > Intertidal zone... | reverse complement strand
GCTCGCCTTACCAACGTCGAACCGGATGCCGTTTGCCACGATCTTTCCGTCCTGCACAACCCGGTCATAGAATTTTACCCCTCCCTTGGCGATCCGTATGTTCTTGATATAGATCGGATATCTATCCGATGCATGGTAACTATACAGGGATATTCCCATGGGATTCACCTCCATCCTGGGGATATTGATCAGGCGGGTGTCATCAAGGTATGCTTTGAATTTCCCATCTGTGTAGGCAATTGCAACATGGCCCCATCTTTTATGTTCAACCTTTTTTGGATAGGTACTGGAAAAACTCCCGATTGACATCTTATCATAGGCAACCTGGAGGTCCCACTGGCTGGATCCTGATTCCGGTCTCTGGTTCTTCCTGTCATACAAATATATAGTAGCATAGTCGTAACCGAAATAAATGTCATACTCTATGGTAAAGACATCCGGCAGGTAATCCTGGCTGGTGTTTTCCATGTAGGGTACGATGCAGGGAGCTCCGCCACGGAGGAATATGACATTCTCTCCGTCCACTTCCGCCACCTCCGCAGTGCCGCTTTGAAGGTCCCAGCGTGAAGGGAATTCACCGTTTTCTTCCCCGACCAGGTTATCCTCAAAGATCACCTGGTCACCGGGTACGAAATCATATTTTGCCCAGTTCAGCACTCCGGAGGGATTTTCAGTATTTGAACCTGTGGCTGTTGTTGAAGCCGGAGCTGCAGTTTCCGTCTTCATTTCCTCCGGTTGCCCGGTGGCCTCCTTCTCGGTGTTTTCTTCAGATGACTTCTTTTTATCCGTTCCGAAAAGTTGGTCGAGGCTTTTGTCGAGTTTTTTATCGACCTCCTTTGAGGTCCTTTTCTCGGTTTTCTGCCTGGCTTTTTTAAGCAGGTCGACCTGTGTCCAGGCCGGCAGCGATACCAGAAGGCAGAGTGCCAGAAGCAGGGTTTTGCCTGTGTATTTCATGGTCAGGGGGTTTATTTGTTAATAAATACTCAACCGCACGGTAACTTTTATGGTACCGTGGCAGAAGATTCAATCAAGTTTTCAATTTAGTAAAAAAATGATCGCGAATCAACCCCGGTCATTCCAGCTTCTGGTATTTCAGGAATCAGGCGCTGACTGTATCAACTCCCTGACCCGGTCTTCGCATGAATTGATTCATTTCCGGACCTTATAACTTCCCGGACCCGGTCCTCTCCATGATTTAATTCAGTCCTGGACCTGATCCACTCCCCGGACGGGAAGTTCGATGTTCCGCCTCAGGGCGTCGAAGAATTCCTTCAGGGCATCAAAATCCCTTTCCCTTACGATCTCGATCAACCTTGCCAGCTGGGTCCTTATTTTTTCCACCTGGTCGATCGTAAAACGGTTAAAAAGGATCTCCGAGAGAAGGTAATCATCCTCTGAAAGAACCCCGCGTGCCACATCCAGGTGTTTCCGGAAAGTGGTTCCTGGAGCTTCCTGCTTCTTCATGCAGGCGGCGAAAACAAGCGATGAGGAAAAGGGCACCGACAGGCTGTAGGCTATGGTTTCGTCGTGATCACTGAAGCTGTACTCATAGATATTCAGGTTAAGGGAACGGTAGAAGACCCTGAAAAAATCCTTGCCCTCATCGTCGGACTCGCTGATGATGATCGCATTCTCATTGCTCAGGTCCTTGATGTTGGCGAAAGTGGGACCGAACATCGGATGTGTGGAAACGAATCTTCTTCCGGATTCATGGTAGTATTCCTGGAGACCATTCTTAACAGAAGTAATATCGGCAATGATGCACCGCTCCGGCAGGTAGGGATCGATTTCCCTGAAAACCTTTATGGTATGATTCAGGCTCACCGCATTGATCAGCAGGTCAGGCTGAAAATCACGGATCTCTTCGTAAGTGAGGAACTTGTGAGAATTGAAAAAGTATTTCAGACGGGTTTTTTCCAGGTCAAATACCCCAACTTCGTAATCCAGGCAGAGCGATTCAACCAGCCATGAGCCCATCTTACCGGCTCCCAGGATCATAATTTTCTGTATATTCATTGCAATTGTTTTAACTGTACCGGGACAGACCGGCACTGGTTCAGCCGCTGATTCTTTCAACCCTGTTTTCCAGGAGCATGAAATCGGCCATCACGATGGCCGCGGCAGCTTCCAGCACCGGGGGTACCCTCAGTGCAATGCACTTATCATGCCGTCCCTCAATCACCAGGTCTTCCATTTCCCCGGATTGCATGTTGATGGTCCGCTGGGACCGGGATGTGCTGGAGGCGGGTTTGACCGCTGCCCGGAAAACGATGTCGTTCCCGTTTGAAATTCCCCCGTTGATCCCGCCTGCATAGTTTGTTTCAGTCCGGCCGGATTGGTCGATTATTTTGTCATTATGCTCTGAGCCATACATTTTTGCCGCTGCGAATCCGGATCCGAATTCGATCCCTTTCATGGCGGGGATCGCGAAAACAATATGGCTGAGGGCGGATTCGATGGAATCAAAAAAAGGTTCACCCAGGCCTACGGGAACATTCCGGATGGTACATTCAACCAGTCCCCCGATCGAATCATTCATCTCAACAGCCTTTTCCACTGCCTTTTCGATGTCGCTGCTGCCACCTGCTTCCACAAGTATGGCCGAGATCTCCATGTCCCCGAGCAATTTCTTTGCCACCACACCGGCGGCCACAAGTCCCAGTGTAAGCCTCCCGGAGAAATGTCCACCCCCCCGGTAATCCTGGAATCCCCCAAACTTCCGGGTGGCCACATAATCGGCATGGCCTGGCCGGGGGATGTCCTTCAGCCTTGAATAGTCGGATGAACGGACATTCCGGTTTTCGAACTGAATGCACAGGGGAGCACCCGTGGTCATGTCATTGAATACCCCGCTTAAAAGGCCGGGCAGGTCCTCCTCCGTTCTCGGTGTAGTCCCTTTTGCACCGCTTTTCCTGCGGGAAAGGTCGGCATTAAAATCATCCGGTGTAAGAGGGATCCCGGCGGGACATCCGTCAATGAGGATCCCCACACCCGGACCATGGGATTCCCCGAAAATGCTGATTCTGAAAATTCTGCCGAAACTGTTCATCTGATTTCAGTTTATGGTTCGTTTTCCGTGGTACCAAAAGAGCGGATCTCGGTAATGATGGTCGCAAGTCTTATGCTGTCTATCTGCCCGGGAGCCGTTTCCCGTCCTTTGGCCGGAGATGCATAGGTAAACTCCGCCCCCATGAACGGCGCGGCAATCCTGGTAATAATCCCTTTCTCACCCATCCCGATCACCACCTTTCGTCCGCTTTCCCGGTAAAGTCCCATTAGCGATTGCAGGTCTTCCGTACCGTTCACCTGGCAGGCGATCTTGACTACATCCGCACCGGCCTTCCGGCAGGAGGCTGCGATCTTTTTCAGCCTGTCGAATCCGGGCGTGCCTTCAAAATCGTGAAATGAGATGATAACGTCCCTGCCGAGGGACCTGGCCGCCCGGATCAGTTCCCTGCGGTAGCGCGATTCGGCATCGAGTTCGATATCGACGTAAGAGGCTCCGGCTTCGAGTGCGGCGAGCATGGTCTGGATCCGCCTGTCCGGATCTCCGGTCCCGGGACGGAAGGTCGCGATGGACCGCCCCGCTGTACTCACCAACCGGGAGACCTGTTCCGGGCTCAGGTCAAGCAGGTCGAAACGGAATTCGACAAAGGCTTCTTCCCTCGCCAGTTCCATGCATTCCTCGAATCCCATATTTGACAGGCTAACACAGATCATCGATCCAGTTTTTCAGTTGTTTTAATTTCACTTCGCGTATCACTGCTTTCCCTATGTCTTCAAGCAGGATCAGGCTGATGGCGTCCCCTCCCCTTTTCTTATCCCGCTTCATTACCTCGAAGGCTTCCGCACAGGAACCCCTGAAATTTACCGGCAGTCCAAAGCCATGAAGGAGGTTCCGTATCCTGTCCACCTCCTTTCCGGTGATCATTCCCAGGCGCCCGGAAAGGCCGGAGGCAAGGACCATCCCGATGCTCACCGCTTCCCCGTGCGGGATGCCGCTTAACTTTTCGAATGCATGGGCAAAGGTATGTCCGAAATTCAGTTTCTTTCGTTCCCCTGATTCTTTTTCGTCGCCGGAGACAATCTCGCATTTAGCCGCGGCACATACGGTAACGATCTCTTCCAGGACGTCTGCCTTTCTTTCCAGGGCTTGCTTATGGTTCATTTCAAGGAACCGGAACAGTCCGGGGTTCAGGATGGCGCCGTATTTCACCACCTCGGCGAATCCCATGCGGAATTCCCCGGGTTCAAGGGTTTTGAGCATCTCCAGATCGCACAGCACGAAATCGGGCTGGCGGATGATCCCGATCATGTTCTTATAGCCTCTGAAATTCACCCCGTTCTTACCCCCTATGCTGGCATCGACCTGGGCAAGCAGTGTTGTGGAAACAAATCCGAATGGGAGTCCCCTCAGGTAGGTGGAAGCAACGAATCCCGCAAGGTCACAGACAATTCCGCCCCCGATACCGAGCACGAAGGACTGCCGGTCTATTTCCCGGCTGATGAGCCGGTCATAGATCGATGACGCCGTTTCCAGGGTCTTGGATGATTCTCCCGGTTCCACAACGATTTTGAGTCCCCCTGGAAAAGCATCCGAATAAATCCCGTCTACATTCTCATCCGTAATAATTACCAGTGGCCGGTCGGGCAGGTAATTGCCGACATTGGCGAGGGATTCCCCCACCAGTATCCTCGATGTTTTTTCCGGGGTATGTAAGCTGATCTCCTTCATCTTGGGGGGCCTGTATCCGTCAGGATTCGTGGTCTTCCGGTTCAATGTTCATGATCCTGGCCTGGTGATTAATGGATTCCTGGTGGATGGCACGGAACACCCGGGTTATGAATTCATTGCTCAGTCCCTTAAGAAGTCCCATTTCAAGCCGTTTGTTCAGTATGCTGTCCCATCGCTTGGACTGAAGAATGGCTACGTTGTTGTCCCTTTTGTATTCCCCTATCTTATCGGCGATCTGCATCCGCTGTTCAAAGATATCAATAATCTGGTCATCGAGTTTATCGATATCCGCACGAAGTTCCCCGATGGTCAGGGCCAGGCCGTTGTCCACTTCCGTTTTCCGGATGACGATCCGGTCCAGCAGCTTTTTCAGGTCGGCGGGTTTGAGCTGCTGCTTGGGATCGCTCCAGGCATTGTCGGGGTCCGGGTGGGACTCAATGATGATCCCGTCAAAATTCAGGTCCATTGCCTCCTGGGAAATCTCGTAGAGGCGCTCCCTGCTGCCGCAGATATGGCTTGGATCGGTGATCAGGGGAAGGTTGGGGATTCGCCGCTTGAGCTCGATCGGGATCTGCCAGTGCGGGTGATTCCTGAATTCGGACCTGGCGAAAACGGAAAAACCCCGGTGGATGGCCACGATCCTTCTGATGCCCGCTCCGTAGAGCCGCTCGATGGCCCCGATCCAGAGATCGACGTCAGGATTCACCGGATTCTTGACCATAACGGGAATGTCCATCCCGCTGATGGTATCGGCGATCTCCTGGACGGCGAAGGGATTGGCGGTCGTCCTGGCGCCGATCCAGATGATGTCAATGCCATATTTCAGTGCCTCGTAAACGTGTTTGACATTGGCCACTTCAGTGGCCGTCAGCATGCCGGTTTCCTCCTTGACGCGTTTCAACCATGGAAGTCCCACGGATCCTACGCCTTCGAAGGCACTCGGCCGGGTGCGCGGTTTCCAGATCCCGGCTCGGAATATCTTAACTCCCATGGCAGCGAGCTCCCTTGCGGCTTTCATTACCTGTTCTTCCGATTCCGCGCTGCATGGACCGGCGATGATCACAGGGCGCTTGATGACATCGCTCCGATCCGACAGGGGGTGTAAATCCAGTTCCAGTATCATGTCCGATAATAATTAAACGTTAATGATTGATTTTCCTCTCTTGTATTCCCCGAGTATGCCCAGGTCCCTCGTGAAAGGCTTGATTGCGTTGAGGGACTGAACATAGAGATCGTACTCGGTGAATTCCACATCCACGTAAAACTGATATTCCCAGTCCCCCCCGATAATCGGCATGGACTGTATCTTCGAAAGGTTGATCTCGTAGTAGGACAGTATGGAAAGAACCTTCGAAAGTCCCCCTATCCTGTGAGAAAGGGCAAAATGGATGGATGCCTTGTTGACCTCTTCCGGGGAGGCAACTCCATGCCGGCCGTTTCCCAGGATCAGGAACCGGGTATAATTTTTCTTGTTTGTTTCAATTCCCGAGGCGATGATCTCCAGCTCGTATTTTTCGGCGGCCAGGCTGGAGGCGATCGCCCCGGTGCCCATCAGGTTTTCATCTCTGATCTTTTTTGCACTCAGAGCGGTATCCAGGCTTTCGATCAGCTTGATCCCATCGTACTGCTCGAAAAAGACCTCGCATTGAAGGATCGCCATGGGATGCGAAAATACCTCTCTGATGTCGGAGATTTTCTGTCCCGGTAACGCAACAAGATTCTGCCTGATGCGCATATAGATCTCCCCGATGATCTTCATCGGGGATTCTTTCAGCAGGCTGTAATTCGGGAGGATGCTCCCAGCCACGGAATTTTCGATGGCCATGATCCCATGATCGGCCTTGTCCTTTTTCAGGGCAGCCATCAGATCCTTGAAGGTATCCTTCGGCAGGATCTCGATCGATTCGTTCTCGAAATAGCGGTGTGCGGCAATCTCATGAAAAGCGCCGTACCCGCCCTGTATTACAATTCTCTTTGTCATTGCTGAGATAAAAAAAAACCCGGCCTTCGCAGACCGGGATATTGTTCAAGTGTTTTAATTTTTCACAGTTTTCCCGGTCCGGATCTTGTCCAGAAAAAATAAAAGAAATAATATGCAAATACGTTCGGGCTCATTCCAACAAAAAAGTCCCGGGAAAGCGGGACTTCTGAATATGCCATTCATTCAAATGCCCGTGCGGGTCAGATGAAATAAAAATAGCTATATTCAAAAATCCTTTTCATCCCACTTAATTCGAGCGTAAACGTAAGGATTCTTTTTAATAAATACAAATGTCGGGTAAAAATATCAACAGGAAAGAGAGGATAAAAGCCGTCATCGATTACTTCAGCGAGCATATGCCTGAACCGGAAACGGAACTCAGCTATGAAGACCCCTACGAACTGATCGTTTCGGTAATCCTTTCCGCCCAGTGTACAGACAAGCGGGTCAATATGATCACACCGGCCCTGTTCCGGAAGTATCCGGGACCCGAACAGCTTGCCCGGGCGACACAGGAAGAAGTTTTCGAGCTGATACGGAGCTGCTCCTATCCGAATAACAAGGCCAGGCATCTTCGGGGAATGGCAAAAGTCCTGACGGAGGAATTCAGGGGCGTGGTGCCCCGCGATGTGAACAGCCTGCAGAAGCTGCCTGGAGTGGGAAGAAAATCTGCCAACGTCATCGCAGCGGTAATCCATAAAATGCCCGTCATGCCGGTCGACACCCACGTATTCAGGGTTTCGGCCCGGATCGGCCTTACCCGAAATGCGAGGACCCCCCTGCAGGCCGAAAACCAGCTTTACCGGGTATTCCCCCCGGATCTCATCCCCCGTGCACATCACTGGCTGATCCTGCACGGAAGGTACGTATGCCAGGCCCGAAAACCGAAGTGCGGCGAATGCGGCCTGACCAGGGTCTGCAGATTTTTTCTTGAAGGGAAAAACAGCGCCCTGAAAACAAACTGACATGCCGGACCGTTATCTCTGAGACGTTTTGCCGGCCGGGCGGTTCGCCGATGTTTAAAAATGATGTTTTCGTTTAAACCTGACTTTCGTATTTTTATGCTTCCTGAAAACTTTGGATTTATGAAAGTGACAAGAAAGCTGATCCTGCTGGTGCTGATGATGTTCCTGATCCTGCCTTCTTCCTTTAAGATCAGCCAGGTCGATTACCGCGAAGCCCGCTACAGGAATGTCTGCAAGGATCTTAAAGGGGATGTCCTGCTATATTTCATGTTCATTGACAGCAAATACACCACGCCGTGGACCGAATTCGATATTCAGTCCACCATCGATTCCATCCGGGCGGCCATCAACTGGCTTCACCTGCAGGCAAGGGAAAACAAGATTCCGCTGAACATCATTGCCGATTTTTACATCGGGCCGGAATATACTACCATCACACGGAATCTTCCCGGCGCCACAGTGGAGGAATCGGTCACCAAACCCAACTCGGTCCAGGTCCGTGAAAACCTGAAAAGATGGTCAGACGGCGTAGCCAAGATAGCCGGGGAATCCGTTACCCTGAGGGAAAAGGACGGCATACCGGAAATTCAGGCGCCACGGAACAAGGAAAGGCTTGTAGCATTCCTCCGGGATGAGAACAAGGTCGAAAGCGTTGCGTTGTTTTACCTGGTAAACAATTATTACAAATCGGATATTTCCATTCCCGTAAACACATTCAGCAACGACGACGTTGAATATGTGATCGTCAGTTACAAGTATCCTGCTGAGATCGCCCATAACTTCCTGCACCTGTACGGTGCTGCCGACATGTACCCTACCCTGCTAAGACGCAATGAACGGAACGTAAAAACGCTGGCGGGACTTTATCCCGATGAAGTCATGCAGGATCCCTACGGCAAGGATCTTAACAAGCTTAATATCAGTGACTATACGAAATACCTGATCGGGTGGACCGACGAACTGGACCCGGTCCTGGAACCGCTCATGACGGATAAAATGACCGTTTTTTAGGGGGATCGATTTAAAAAAGGATCGATTCATAGGAGGATCGTTTGGAAATGGAAGCCATTTATCTGGATTATAATGCCACCACCCCGCTTGACGCGGAGGTAGTAGCTGTAATGCAGCCCATCCTTACCGGTTTTTTCGGGAATCCCTCATCGGTACACAGCTACGGGTACGACGCCAGGAGGATCGTGGAAAATGCCAGGTCGCAGGTGGCGGGACTTTTACAGTGCAGGCCGGACGAAATCGTTTTTACCAGCGGCGGAACCGAATCCAACAATTATGCGATAAAGGGAATTGCCGGACAGAACCGGAGCAGGGGAAGGCATATCGTAACCTCCGCCATTGAGCACCCCGCTACCCTGGAGGCATGCCGGTTCCTGGAAACGGAAGGCTTCGAAGTCAGCTATGTCCCCGTTGACAGGCTCGGACGCATCAATATCGAGGAACTCAGGAAGGCCATACGCAAGGACACCGTGCTCATCACCGTAATGCATGCAAACAATGAGATCGGGACCATCCAGCCTATCGAGGAGATCAGCCGGATGGCAAAAAAACACAGTATCCCCTTTCATACCGATGCAGCCCAGAGTGCAGGCAAGATACCGGTTCACGTGGGGGACCTCGGGGTGGACCTGCTTTCCCTGGCCGGGCATAAACTCTACGGTCCCAAGGGCATCGGGGCCCTGTATATACGGGATGGACTTAAGCTGGAAAAGCTGATCCACGGGGCGTCACATGAAATGAACCGGAGGGCCGGTACCGAAAATGTACTGCTGATCGCCGGCTTCGGGAAAGCCTGTGAACTGGCCGGCCGGGACCTTGACCGGAACCAGCAGGCCATGCAGCTTACAAGGGATGCCCTTTATGAGGAGATCGCCGGCGCATTGCCTGGGGTGATAAGGAACGGGGATCCCGAAAACAGCCTTCCCAATACGCTCAGCCTGAGCTTTCCCGGGGTGGATTCCAACCTGTTACTTTCCGGAATGCCTGGAATAGCCGCTTCCGCAGGCGCCGCCTGCCATGCCGAAGGCACGGACATTTCCCATGTGCTTCTTGCCATAGGCCAGGAACCGGATCTTGCACTTGGAACCATTCGCCTGTCAACCGGCAAAATGACCACCCTGGAAGAAGTCAGGGAAGCTGCCCGGCAGATCGCACAAACCGCAGGTTCACTGATGACTGCCCGGGAAATGGCAACGAATAAGACAGTTGGGAACGGGGACATACGGCTGACGAGTTTTACACACGGACTCGGTTGTGCATGCAAGATGAGGCCGCAGGACCTGGAAAAAGTGCTGAGCAGGATGCCCGTCCCTGAGCACGAGTCCATCCTGGTGGATGCCCGGGATTCGGACGATGCCACCGTCTGGAAAATCAATGAGGAAACAGCCTGGGTGCAAAGCGTGGATTTTTTCACACCCGTGGTCGATGACCCGTATACCTTCGGCCGGATCGCCGCGGCGAATGCCCTGAGTGATCTTTACGCCATGGGCGCAAGGCCGCTTTTTGCCCTTAACATCGTTGCCTTCCCGGTTCACAGACTCCCGCTTGACATACTGCACAGGATCCTGGAAGGGGCCGGCTCCGTTGCCGGTGAAGCGGGTATCTATATCCTGGGGGGACATACCATCGAAGATAATGAGCTTAAATACGGCATGGTCGTCAATGGCATAGTTCACCCCGGCAGGGTTCTTCGCAATTCAGGTGCCATGCCCGGAGATCAGCTGGTTCTCACCAAACCCCTCGGCACGGGAATCCTTTCCACTGCCATGAAAAGGGACCGCATCCGGGCCGAATGGATGGATTCCCTGATCCGTTCCATGACCAGCCTCAACAGGGTCCCTGCAGATATTTTCCCAAAATTTACCATCCATGCAGTAACCGACGTAACGGGCTTCGGACTGCTGGGACATCTGCTCGAAATGGCAAGGGCCAGCCGGGTGAGCGCACGGGTTTATTCAGACCGGGTACCCGTGTTCCCGGGTGTGGATGAGTCCATAAAATCTGGCATGGTCCCCGGCGGTACCAGGCAAAACCTTGATTTTGCAGGGGCTTACGTCAGGTGGGAAGGTAACCTGGCGATGGACCGGCGGATAATCCTTGCGGATGCACAGACAAGCGGGGGACTGCTGATCTCGATGCCCGGGGCGGAGGCCGAAGACTACCTGTCCAGGATCCGGGAGTCCGGCTGCCACGATGCCACGATCATTGGAGAAATCATTGAACCCGCAGATCATTTCCTGATAGTTCATTGATCTTCAGTATTATTAACATAAAACTAACATTGAATTGGTACAGACCTTGAAGGCTTTTCTTATTTTTGGGGACCGAAATTGGAATTTTTTTAGCTGGAAATAATGAAAGGACCATACATTATTATCGCACTGCTTGCCATTATGCAGCTTGGCACTGGACAGATCGTTGAAGATGAGCACGGTCTCTTCTACACCGAAAACCATGTCTTATACAATGGGACCTACACTGAAAATTACGACAGCGGCAAGCCACGGGTTATTATGAATTTCAAGGATGGCCGGCTTGACGGGGATTATTTTCAGTTCTTTGAGAACGGACAGCTTCATGAGCAGAGGTCTTACAGGAACGGCATGTTCGACGGAAGGTGGATCACCTGGAACGATGCCGGTATAAAAATAGCCGAGGCAGGATATCGGAACGATAAAAAACACGGTAAATGGTACATCTGGGACGACACCGGAATACTCAGGTATGAGATGGAATACCAGAACGGCAAAAAAACCGGTACCTGGACCGTCTACGATGAAAACGGGAATGTCAGCAAACAGAACACTTTTAACAATTAGGACATCTTAAATACTTGTATTTCAGCCAGTTCAAAATGTGGACCGGTTTTTTTCGTTGTTGCGTGAGGGCTTCCATAGTTAAATAACCAGCGGGTCGCTGGAAGTTAAATTCCATGACGGCACCTGAAATCATATTTCCATCTTACTTATAATCAATAGGTTGCAAACATAATCAATTAAGGTTTTATTTTGTTTATTAAAAAAAAGTGTTATTTTTACTACAGTATTGTCTTGACCATTTTGTTGATCATTCAAAAACTACGGCCATATGTCAAAAAAGTTTTTTCACCTTATGCCTGCTAAAATAACTGCGATTCTTCTCATCGTGGTTTTATTTTCAGGATGCAGATCTGATAAGCAGAAACGCGGGTCTAACGAGATCACGCTGGATGAAACGGAACTAGAGGGGGATCTTCTTGAAGATATAAATTCTGCCAAGCAGATCTTTTATTCCCTTCCGTCGCCGCTTGAGACAGCCATGCTCATTAAAAGCGCAGGAGCCACTTACAATGAGGAATTGCTTAATCCGGTTGAGAACACATCCAGCTATACCACCAATCGCAGCATGGCGCTTAACCTTGGCATTTACACGACCGACCTGAGTTTTGCGAGCCTCTTTGACCAGACCCAGACATCCATAAAGTATATGAATGCGGCCAAGCAGATGGCAGACGGACTCGGAATACTGGATGCGATCGATAACAATACCATAGAACGCCTGGAAGAGAATGTCAATAACCGTGATGTGATCATGGATATTATTTCAGAGACCTTTATGAATTCCAGTTCCTTCCTGACCGAGAACGAAAGGCCGGCGCTTGCTTCCATCGTGCTGGTCGGAGGCTGGGTAGAGGGACTCTACATCGCCACTAACCTGGTCGGAGACGCACCGATCAAGGATAATAAGCTCGTGGAAAGGATCGTCGACCAGAAACTCTCCTTTGAGATTGTTATGAAACTTCTTGAGGATAACAAGGATAATTCGGATGTGGCAGGCCTGATATCCGATCTTAATGACCTCAAAACCTCCTTTGACAAGATTAAAATTACCCATACCAAGATACAGGTAGTCCCGGATGAAGAATCCAATGTCACGGTACTGAAATCTGAATCAACTACTAATATCACACCTGCCGTATTCAAGGAGTTGCAGGATAAGGTCAAAGTATTAAGAACAAACTTCGTTTCATAAAAATCACCGCTCTATGAAAAAGATATTTCAGTTCGCTGTTGCAGTTGCATTACTGACCCTGTTACCATTGGCCGTAAATGCACAGTGTAAAGGATTTGCCAAGAAACTCTGCAAGGTAGAGCTCTATCCATATACCCATGACGGGAATTATCATGCTGCAGTCCTGTCCACCGGAGAGGAAGCCGAATTATACAAGACCTTTTACTCCGACACGGAATACAGGATCACCATCTGCGGGGCAGACAACCTGCCTGACATAGAATTCAGGATCATCGATTCCGACCGCAATGTCCTGTACTCGAACAAGGATAAGCAGTATGCCAGGAGTTGGGATTTCAGGCTGGAAGCCAGCCAGCAATTGAAAATAGCCGTCAAGGTCCCGGCCGCAGAAGGAATGCCGGAGGAAGCTGACCAGGGATGCGTGGCCATCATGTTTGGTTTCAAGGAAAAGTAATCACCCAAAACCATATTCGTCAAAACCGGCAAGCCAGCCGGTTTTTTTTATTCCTGCCCGTTTCATCCCTGCCCGATTGAAATCCTTTAATCCTGCTGCATTGTCAGGATTTCACTGCAGCTTGGCTTTGAGGTATTTACCGGTATGGGAGTGTTCATCCCTTACCAGGTCTTCCGGAGTACCGGCAAAAATAAGGTTGCCCCCGGCTTCGCCTCCCCCGGGACCCAGATCGATGATCCAATCGGCTGATTTTATTATTTCCAGGTTATGTTCGATGATGACCAGGCTGTGGCCCTTTGCGATGAGCTCACGGAAGGCATCCAGGAGCTTTCGTATGTCATGGAAATGAAGTCCCGTCGTTGGCTCATCAAACAGGAATAGAAGATGCTTGCCGCTGCCTTCCTTCGACAGGAAGGAGGCAAGCTTTACCCGCTGGCTTTCCCCACCGCTCAGGGTGCTTGAGGACTGCCCGAGCTTAACGTATCCGAGTCCCACGTCAGCCAGAGGTTTCAGCCGCTCTACAATCCTTCTCCCGGTCGTCCCCCCGCCTGGCTGACCGAAGAATTCAATGGCTTCATCAACAGTAAGTTCCAGTATTTCGTATATGTTTTTCTCACGGTACCTGACCTCCAGGATATCGTCCTTGAACCGCTTTCCATGACAGCTGTCGCATACCAGGTAAACATCTGCCATGAACTGCATTTCAACCTTGATCATCCCTTCCCCCTGGCATTCCTCGCATCTTCCGCCGTCGATGTTGAATGAAAAATGGGAAGCTTTGAATCCCTGGATGACGGAGGCCTGCTGTTCCGAAAAAAGCTTGCGGATCTCATCGTATGCCTTCAGGTAGGTGACGGGATTGGAACGGGAGGATTTGCCGATGGGATTCTGGTCCACCATCTCAACCCCATCGAGCATCTGGAAATCTCCCTGCAGGAGGTCATGATTCCCCGGTTTGTCCCCGTGGGCCCCGAATCTCTTCAGGAGGGCCGGGCAGAGTATGTCCCTGACAAGTGAGGATTTCCCGGACCCGCTGACACCGGTGACCACCGTCATGGTGTTCAGCGGAAAGCGTACATTTATCCCCTTGAGATTGTTCTGCCTTGCCCCGAGGACTTCAATGTAATTATTCCATTTCCTTCGTTTACCTTTAATTTCAATCCTTTCCAGGCCAAGCAGGTACTTTGCCGTAAGGCTTCCGGATCCCGGATCAAGCTTTTTCACAGGTCCCTGGAAAATGACTTCCCCTCCCAGACGCCCCGCCATGGGTCCCATGTCGATGATCTGGTCCGATGCCCTGATGATCTCTTCGTCGTGCTCCACAACGATTACCGTATTGCCCAGGTTCTGGAGATTTTTCAGTACCCCGATGAGCATGTGGGTATCCTTGGGGTGAAGCCCGATGCTCGGCTCATCGAGGATGTAAAGCGAGCCGACCAGGCTGCTTCCCAGGGAGGTCGCCAGGTTGATCCGCTGCGATTCCCCTCCTGAGAGCGTTGAAGACAGGCGGTTCAGGGTCAGGTATCCGAGTCCCACCTGTACCAGGTAACCGATCCGGTTGCGCAGCTCCCGGACGATCCGTTCAGACACCTCTGATTCATGTTTGGACAGTCTGAGCGTATTAAAGAATTCAAGCAACTCGGATGCTGGCATCATTACAAGCTCCTGGATGGATTTCCGGTTTACCTTAACCCAGGATGCCTCTTTTTTCAGCCGGGTACCCATGCATTCCGGACATGTCGTCTTTCCCCTGTATCTGGAAAGCATCACCCGGTACTGGATCTTGTATTTTTTATCTTCAAGATGCCTGAAAAATGCATCGAGTCCCCTGAAATACCGGTTGCCCGTCCAGAGCAGTCTCCTCTGGTCGGGATCAAGCTGATAATAAGGCTTGTGGACCGGGAAATCGAATTTCGGTGCCTGCATGATCAGTTTTTCCTTCCACCTGCTCATCTTTTCCCCTTTCCAGCAGACGATCGTATCATCGTAGACCGAAAGGCTCTTGTTCGGGATGACAAGTTCCTCGTCAATCCCGATCACCCTGCCATAGCCTTCGCAGAGGGGACAGGCACCCAGGGGATTATTGAAGCTGAACATGTGTACATCGGGCTCCTCGAACCGGATCCCGTCGGCTTCAAATGAATCGGAGAATACACAGATTGTATCGTTGCCCTCCATGCGAACGGAC
>Ga0307419_10000896_pt1 | contig 15352 bp, 7 predicted proteins | sample SalMarWE160230MG_2_FD_202512 | JGI IMG/M metagenome (GOLD analysis project Ga0307419, IMG submission 202512) | Salt marsh sediment microbial communities from the Plum Island Ecosystem LTER, Massachusetts, United States - WE1602-30 | ecosystem: Environmental > Aquatic > Marine > Intertidal zone >... | reverse complement strand
CCGGGCTCGGCACGCTGGAAGACTTCCGGGCCCTGCTAGTGGCCGCCGTGGAGCGCGGCATGGAGGTGGCTCTCGACCTCGCCTTCCAGTGCTCGCCGGACCACCCTTACGTGCGCGACCACCCGGAATGGTTCCGACACCTTCCGGACGGCAGCATTCGACACGCGGAGAACCCGCCCAAGAAGTACGAGGACATCGTTCCGTTCGACTTCGAGACCGAGGCGTGGCAGTCGCTGTGGGAGGAGCTCCTCTCGGTGGTCCGCTTCTGGATGGAGCAGGGGGTCCGGATCTTCCGCGTCGACAACCCTCACACCAAGCCGTTCCCGTTCTGGGAGTGGCTGCTGGGTCGCGTGAGGGCCACGGACCCGGACGTGGTCTTCCTGGCGGAGGCGTTCACGCGACCCAAGGTCATGTATCGGCTGGCCAAGATCGGGATGACCCAATCCTATACTTACTTCACCTGGCGCAACGAGAAACGCGAGCTGGCGGAGTACCTCACGGAGATCACACGCCCGCCCCTGAGCGAGTTCTTCCGCCCCAACCTGTGGCCCAACACGCCCGATATCCTGCACGAGTACCTTCAGTCGGGCGGGCCACCCGCCTTCCGGGTGCGCGCCTTCCTGGCGGCCACCCTCTCGGCCAACTGGGGCGTCTACGGCCCGGCGTTCGAGCAGGCCTGGCATCGGCCGCGGGAGCAGGGGAGCGAGGAGTACGAGGGCTCGGAGAAGTACGAGATCCGAGAGCCGCCCGAAGGCGACCCCCACGGGCTGGTGGAGCTGATCTCCCGGCTGAACCGGGCGCGCCGGGAGAGCCCTGCGCTGCAGGCGGACCGGCACCTGGTGTTCCACCCCATCGGTGATGACCAGCTGCTCGCCTACAGCAAACGAGCTCGCGACGGGACGCCTCCAGTGCTGGCGGTCGTCAACCTGGACCCGTTCCACGCCCACACCGGGTGGACGCAGCTGGACCTGGGTGAGCTGGGGCTCGAAGCGGACGAGGCGTTCGAGGTGGTCGACCTGCTGACCGGCGAGCGTCACGCGTGGCGGGGCGCCAGGAACTACGTGGAGCTGGACCCCGGACGGGGTCCCGGCCACCTCTTTCGCGTGGAGGCCTAGGTGGCCGGCCGCCCCGACTGGTATCGTGACGCGGTGCTCTACGAAGTGCCGGTTCGCGCCTTTCGCGACTCCGACGGTGACGGGATCGGCGACTTTCGGGGCCTCACCTCGCGACTGGGCTACCTGGAGGACCTCGGCGCGACGGCCCTGTGGATCCTCCCCTTCTACCCGTCGCCGCTCCGGGACGATGGCTACGACATCGCCGACTACCGCGGCGTGCACCCCGACTACGGCACCCTGGACGACTTCCGCCGATTCGTGGAGGAGGCGCACCGGCGCGGGCTGCGGGTGGTGACCGAGCTCGTCCTCAACCACACCTCCGATCGCCACGAGTGGTTCGAGCGGGCCCGCTATGCCCCCCGGGGGAGCCCCGAGCGCGAGTTCTACGTGTGGAGCGACACACCGGACCGCTATGCCGAGGCCCGGATCATCTTCCAGGACTTCGAGGACTCGAACTGGAGCTGGGACCCGGTGGCGGGCGCCTACTACTGGCACCGCTTCTACTCCCACCAGCCCGACCTCAACTTCGACAATCCCCGGGTGCGCGAGGAACTCCTGGACGTGGTGGACTACTGGTTCGAGATGGGCGTGGACGGGATGCGGCTGGACGCGGTCCCCTACCTGTTCGAGCGCGAGGGTACCAACTGCGAGAACCTCCCGGAGACGCACGCCTTCCTGCGCGATCTTCGCCGCCACGTGGACGGGACCTTCCCGGGTCGCATGCTCCTGGCCGAGGCCAACCAGTGGCCCGAGGACGCGGTGGCGTACTTCGGGGACGGGGACGAGTGCCACATGGCCTTCCACTTTCCCCTCATGCCCCGGCTGTTCATGGGGATTCGGATGGAGGACCGGTTCCCGATCGAAGACATCCTCGAGCAGACGCCCGCGCTCCCCGAGGGAGCGCAGTGGGCCATCTTCCTGCGCAACCACGACGAGCTCACGCTGGAGATGGTGACCGACGAGGAGCGGGACTACATGTATCGCGTGTACGCCAGTCAGCGCCGCGCCCGCATCAACCTGGGCATCCGCCGCCGTCTGGCTCCGCTCCTCAGCAAGGACCGCCGCAAGATCGAGCTCATGTACGGCCTTCTCCTGTCCCTCCCGGGCAGCCCCGTCCTGTACTATGGGGACGAGATCGGGATGGGGGACAACATCTACCTGGGCGACCGAAACGGCGTCCGGACCCCGATGCAGTGGAGCGGTAACCGGAACGCCGGCTTCTCCGATGCCAACCCGCAGCGGCTCTACCTCCCGGTGGTGTCCGATCCCGAGTATCGCTACGAGGCCGTGAACGTTGAAGCGCAGGAGCACAATCCGAGCTCGCTCCTGTGGTGGATCCGGCGCCTCGTGCACCTTCGCCGCCGCTATCCGGCGTTCGGGCGGGGCCGGCTCGTACCGGTCGAGTCGGGAAACTCCAAGATCCTCGCCTTCCTGCGCGAGCTGGACGGTGAGAGGATCCTGGTCGCAGCCAACCTGTCGCGCTTCGTGCAGCAGGCCGAGGTGGACCTAACCGGGCTGGAAGGGTCGATGCCGGTGGAGCTGTTCGGCCACTCGGAGTTCCCGGCGGTGGGGCGGGCGCCGTACCCCGTCACGCTGGGTCCTCACGCCTTCTACTGGTTCGTCCTCCGGCCGGCCGGGGCCGAGGAGGGCCGCGAACTCGGCTCCGAGGACTCGGGGAAGCCCGAGGCCGGAGCCATCCGGCCGCCGGATACCTTGATCACCCTCGCGGCCCCCGACTGGGGAACGCTCCTGGCCGGGGGAGGGACCCCCGGGCTGAGGCGAGCCCTGGGGGCGTTCCTGGAGCGTCAGCGGTGGTTCGGTCACGGGGAGAGCCGTATTCGCGGGGTAGAGCTCGCGGAAGTCATCCCCCTGCAGGATGGAGACGTGGCGCCGGTCCTGGCCGTGGCCGACGTGGAGTTCGACCTGGCCGATCGGGAGCGCTACGTCCTCCCACTCGCCTTCGCTTCGGGAGAGGAGGCTGTCCAGCTCCGTGAGACCCGGCCAGAGGCGATCGTGGCGGAGGCGCGGCTGGGAGACGCCGGGGGGATCGTGATCGACGCGCTGGGCTCGGGCGCGGTGTGCGATCGACTCCTGCGACTCATCGAGACGGAGGGGCGCCGGTCGGGACGCGCCGGTGTCCTGGCCGGGGTGCGGCTCCCCGCCTACGAGGAGCTCCGCGACGGAGGACCGCCGCCGGAGGGACGGCCCCTCGGAGCCGAGCAGAGCAATACGTCGATCCGCTACGGGGATGCCTTCCTCCTCAAGCTCTTCCGCCGCCTGGAGGACGGGGTGAACCCGGACCTCGAGATGTCACGGTTCCTGTCGGCGCACGGCTTCCGGCACGCCCCGCCCGCCGCCGGCGCCCTGGCCTACCGCCTCCGGGAGGGCGAGGAGGCCACGGTGGGCTTCCTGTCCGGGTTCGTCGCCAGCAGGGGCGACGGGTGGACCCTGAGCCTCGAGGCGCTCGGGCGCTTCTTCGAGCGTGTGCTGGCCGATGGCCGCGTGGAGCCCGAGGCGGCGCCCTATCGTGCCGCTTCGCTGCTCGAGCTCGCGGCCAGCGAGCCACCCGTGCGTACGCAGGAGTGGATCGGTGCCTATCTCGAGTCCGCGCGGCTCCTGGGGCGCCGGACGGCCGAGATGCACGCGGTGCTCGCCTCGGATCCCGCCGATCCCGCCTTCGTCCCGGAGGCGTTCTCGGTCCTCTACCAGCGTTCCCTGTACCAGTCGGCGCGCAACCTCGTGGGCCGGACTTTTCGGGCGCTCGACCGGCGGGCGACCCGGCTGCCCGCCGAGGCCGGGCGCCAGGCTCTGCGGCTCCGTGGCAAGCGGGACGTGCTGCTCGAGCGCTTCCGCCGCATCATGGAACGGCGGGTCGACGCCGAGCGCATCCGCTGCCACGGCGACTATCACCTGGGCCAGATCCTCACGACCGGAAAGGACTTCTTCATCCTGGACTTCGAAGGGGAGCCGGCCCGCCCGGTCGGCACCCGCCGCACGAAGCGCTCGGCGCTCACGGACGTGGCCGGCATGCTCCGTTCCTTCCACTACGCAGGTCATGCCGCGCTCCGGAAGGCGAGCGTGACGGGGCTCGGTCGCGGTACGTCCAGCCGGCTCCGCCCCTGGGCCCGGTTGTGGACCGCGCGCGTGGGGGCCGAATTTCTGGGATCCTACCTGGCGGCGGCGGGAGAGGCCGTCTTTCTGCCCCGGAAGACGGAGGACACGGCCTGGCTCCTGGATCTCTTCCTGCTCGAAAAGGCGGTCTACGAGCTGGGTTACGAGGTCTCCCGCCGTCCCGACTGGGTGCCGATTCCCGTCGAGGGGATCCTCGATCTGCTCGAGACCCACGATGCGTCCTCGGGGCCGGGAGCGTCGGCGTGAGGTTCTCCGGGTCGAGGTGAGCCGGTCCGGAGAGGGGAAGGGGCTGGAGGAGCTGTGCCTCCTGTACGGGGTGGTCGCACGCTACGCCGGCTCCGCCGGGGGTCCGGTGCGGAGCGGACGCGAGTCGCTCCTGGCCGTGCTCCGGGGCCTGGGCGCGCCCCTGCCGCCGGGGCGGGATCCATCGGAAGGAGATCTCCGCGGAGCGGCGCGGTCCCGACGGATGGAGCTGGCGGCCCGCGTGCTACCCCGCATCGTCGTGGCCTGGGACGGGCGGCTTCCCGCGCTCCGCGCGCGACTGCCCGAAGCGCTCGCTCGCGTCGAGCTCCGCCTCCGCGTCGAGGTCGAGGAGGAGCCGTGGCTCGAGCGGCCGATCGGACCTCCCTTCCGGGAGCACAGGATCGAGGCCCGGCGGTTCGCCGTCCGCCCGGTCGGCCCCCCGGCCGCGCCGGAGAGAGTCCTTCCGCCGGGGATGCACGAGCTGTCGGTCGGGGCCGCGGGAGGAGGTCCGGCGCTGGCCCGGGCCACGGTTGTCAGCGCACCGCGCCGGCTGTGGACCGACCCCGGAGGCGAGCCCGGATGGGGTGTCTTCCTACCGCTCTACGCGCTCCGTTCCGGTCGTACGTCGGGCGTCGGCGACTACGGCGAGCTCGCGCGGCTCGGCGCCTGGGCGGCGGGCTCGGGCGCGAGCCACCTGGGCACGCTCCCGCTCCTGCCACTGTTCCTCGGGGAGCCCTTCGACCCCAGCCCCTACGCCCCGGTGAGCCGGCTGTTCTGGAGCGAGCTCTACCTGGATCTGGGGGACGTGGTCAGCCGCACGGACTCGGAGGCGGGCCGGGCGTACCTCGCCTCGCGGACCGCCGGGACCCTGCGGCGGACGGCCGAAGCCGCCGACGAGGTCGAGTACCGGACGGCCGGAGCGCTGCGCCGGGAGCTCCTGGACCGCATCGTGGAGGAGGCCGGCGCGGGCGAGGCGCTCGCCGGACGGTGGCCGGGCCTCGCGGCCTTCCGGGAGCGCCGGCCCGAGGCGGAGTCGTTCGCGCGATTCATGGCCGCCTGCGAGCTCCGCCGCCGTCCGTGGCCCGCGTGGGAGCCCGAGGCTCGCGACGCGCCGGCGCGGGGCACGGAGCTCCATCCGGGGCGGGACTTCGACCCGGCCGCGCGCGACCGGCACCTCGTGGCGCAGTGGTTGGCCGCGGAGCAGGTGGCGGCCGTGGCCGGCCGGGGAGAGTGCCAGGGCTTCGGGCTCTATCTCGACCTCCCACTCTCGGCGCACCGAGCCGGCTTCGATGTGTGGCGAGAGCGCGGGCGCTTCGCGACGGGCATGTCGGTGGGAGCTCCACCCGATGCGTTCTTCGACGACGGACAGGACTGGGGCTTTCCGCCGCCCCTCCCGCACGCCATGCGCGCCGCGGTGTATTCCTACTGGCGCGCCAGCCTGGAGCACTCGATGCGGCACGCGTCGGTGCTCAGAGTGGATCATGTGATGGGCCTGCACCGGCTGTTCTGGATCCCGGAGGGCGCCCAGCCCACGGAGGGCGTGTATGTGCGCTATGCGGCGCGCGAGCTCTACGCTGTGCTGTCCCTGGTCTCGCACCGCAGCCGGACCGAGGTGGTGGGCGAGGACCTGGGGACCGTGCCGTGCGCCGTGCGCCGGGCGATGGACGCGCATGGTGCGGCCCGCCTGTTCGTGGTCCCATTCGAGATCGACCCGGATGCGGTCCAAGGTCCGCCGCTCCACGATCCGCCCGCCGGGTCGGTGGCCGCGCTCGACACCCACGACACGTGGCCGTTTGCCGGCTGGTGGCGGGCCGCCGACATCGAGGGACGCCTCGAGCTGGGCATGCTGGCGCCGGACCGGGCCGCCGCCGAGCGTGAGCGCCGCACGCGCGAGCGCGAGGCGCTGGTGGGGGAGCTGGTGGCGCGCGGTCTGCTGGCCGGGGAGGAGCGAGCGGAGCCCGGGGCGGTACTTCGGGCCTGCCTCGAAGCGCTGGGGGAAAGCCCGGCCGGCACGGTCCTCGTGAACCTGGAGGACCTGTGGCTCGAGACCCGTCCCCAGAACGTCCCGGGCGCGCCGGGAGCGGCCGGGAGCTGGCGGCGCAGGGCCCGCCTCCGGCTGGAGGAGCTCGGGCGGCCCGGCACGGTGGCCGCGCTGCGCCGACTGGAGGCAGCGAGGCGGCGGGCCGGTTCGGAGACTCATGCGACGCGGGAAGGAGCCAGCCCCGCCGAGGGGAGCGATCGATGACGGAAGTGGCGACGGGGAGCGGCCTCACCGAACAGGACCTGTACCTGTTCAACGAGGGGAGTCACCTGCGGTTGTGGGAGGCGCTCGGCGCCCACCCGGCCGGGGAGGGGAAGGGCGTGCGCTTCGCCGTGTGGGCCCCCGACGCGGTCCGGGTCTCGGTCATCGGCTCGTTCAACGGCTGGGACGAGGAGACCGATGTCCTGGAGCCGCGGGGCTCCTCCGGCATCTGGGAGGGCTTCGTGCCGGGGGCCGAGCGCGGCGATCTGTACAAGTACCGTATCCGGTCCCGCGAAGCGGGCTACGTGGTGGACAAGGCCGATCCGGTGGGCTTCCGTCACGAGGAGCCACCCCGCACCGGGTCCGTCGTGTGGGCCCTGGACTACGAGTGGAACGACGATGCGTGGATGGGGGCGCGCGGCGAGAAGAGCGCGCGCGGAGCTCCCGTCTCGGTGTACGAAGTGCACCTCGGCTCGTGGCGCCGCGTGCCCGAGGAGGGGAATCGGAGCCTGGGCTACCGCGAGATCGCGCCGCTGCTGGCCGACCACGTCGAGCGCCTGGGGTTCACCCACGTCGAGCTCCTGCCGGTGATGGAACACCCGTTCTATGGCTCCTGGGGCTACCAGACCACGGGGTATTACGCTCCCACCTCGCGCTACGGCTCGCCCCAGGACCTGATGGCCTTCATCGACCACCTGCACGGCCGGGGCATCGGCGTGCTCCTCGACTGGGTGCCCTCCCACTTTCCGAGCGATGAGCACGGGCTCGGGTTCTTCGATGGGACGTACCTGTACGAGCACTCGAATCCGCGTCGGCGGATCCACCCCGACTGGCATAGCCTCGTGTTCAACTACGGACGCCACGAGGTGCGCAGCTTCCTCCTCTCGAGCGCGATGTTCTGGCTTGACGTCTACCATGCCGACGGACTGCGCGTCGACGCCGTCGCCTCGATGCTCTACCGGGACTACTCGAGGAAGGAGGGGGAGTGGACCCCGAACGAGAGGGGCGGACGCGAGGACCTGGAGGCCATCGACTTCCTCAGACGACTGAACACCGAGGTGTACGCCGCACACCCCGGGGTGCAGGTGGTGGCCGAGGAGTCCACCGCCTTCCCGGCCGTATCGCGACCGGTGGACGCGGGCGGGCTCGGCTTCGGCTACAAGTGGGACATGGGCTGGATGCACGACACGCTCGAGTACATGGCCCGCGACCCGTCGCACCGGCGCTACCACCACGACCAGCTCACCTTTCGCTCCGTGTACGCTTTCTCCGAGAACTTCATCCTGCCGCTCTCCCACGACGAGGTCGTGCATGGGAAACGCTCTCTCCTGGACAAGATGCCCGGGGATGCGTGGCAGAAGTTCGCCAATCTTCGCCTCCTGTACGGCTGGATGTTCGCGCAGCCCGGGAAGAAGCTCCTGTTCATGGGCTCGGAGCTGGCGCCGTGGACCGAGTGGCATCACGAGCGCAGCCTGGACTGGCACCTGCTCGAGGAGGACGCCCACGGCGGGGTCCGCCGCTGGCTGGAGACGCTCAACCGACGGTACCGGCAGCTCCCTGCGCTCCACGAGCTGGATTGCGAGCCGGGCGGGTTCGAGTGGGTCGATGGTGGCGACCGGGACAACAGCGTGGCCAGCTTCCTGAGGCACGGCCGCGCGGGGGTGCCGCCGGTGCTCGCCGTGGCGAACTTCACGCCTGTGCCCCGGGCCGAGTACCGGGTCGGCGCTCCGGCCGGGAGGTGGCGCGTCGTGGCCAACAGCGACGCGGAGGAATACGGGGGCAGCGGGGCCGGGAGCACGGGATCGTTGGGAGCGATCGAGGAGGCCCGTCACGGCCGGTCACACTCGGTCGCGCTCACGCTCCCGCCCCTCGGCATCCTCCTCCTCGTCGGGGAGTGAGGGTGGGGACGTCGGAGCGGGAGTGGGACGCATGACGCGCTACGTCTGCATCCACGGCCACTTCTACCAGCCGCCGCGCGAAAATCCGTGGCTGGAGATGGTGGAGCGTCAGCCGTCGGCGTCCCCGTTCCACGATTGGAACGAGCGCATCACGGTCGAATGCTACCGACCGAATGCCACGGCCCGGATCCTCGACGAGCAGAACCGGATCCGCCGCATCGTGGACAACTACGCCCGCATGAGCTTCAACGTCGGGCCGAGTCTGCTCGGATGGCTCGAGCGTCACGCCGCCGACGTGTACGCCGCCATGCTGGAGGCCGACGAGACCAGTCGCCGCCGCTTCTCGGGGCACGGGTCGGCCCTCGCGCAGGCCTACAACCACCTCATCATGCCGCTGGCGGACGACCGCGACCGCCGCACCCAGGTGCGCTGGGGTATCCGGGACTTCGAGAGCCGCTTCGGGCGCGGTCCCGAAGGGATGTGGCTGCCGGAGACCGCCGTGGACCTCGCCTCGCTCGAGGCCCTGGCCGCCGAGGGGATCCGGTTCACGATCCTGGCGCCGCACCAGGCCCGGCGTGTGCGCCCGCTCGCGGGCGGCCCGTGGCGGACCGTCGACGAGCGCGGCCTCGACACCGGACGGGCGTACCTGCAGCGCCTTCCGTCGGGCCGCTCCATCGCCCTCTTCTTCTACCACGGTGCGTTGGCCCGGGGGGTCGCGTTCGAGGGGCTGCTGGAGAGCGGCTCGGCTTTCGCCGACCGGCTCCTCGAGCTGTCCCGGCACGGGGAGGGGGAGGAAGCCTCCCTGGCCCACCTGGCCACGGACGGAGAGACGTACGGCCACCATCACCGCTTCGGGGAGATGGCACTGGCCGCGGCCCTGGCCCGGGTCGAGGCGGCAGCGGACGTGCGGCTCACGAACTACGGCGAGTTCCTGGAGCTCCATCCTCCGACCATGGAGGTGGAGATCGCGGAGGACACGTCGTGGAGCTGCGTCCACGGGATCGAACGATGGCGCTCGGACTGCGGCTGTCACAGCGGTGGGGAGCCGAACTGGAGCCAGGCGTGGCGCGTGCCCCTGCGCCAAGCACTCGATGGCCTCCGGGATGGGCTGCGTCCGGCGTTCGAGGCCGCGGCGCGCGAGCTCCTGGAGGACCCGTGGGAGGCTCGCGACGCTTACGTGGACGTGGTCCTGGATCGGAGCGACGAGAGCGTCGCTGCCTTCGTGGAGCGCCACGGTGCCGGTCGGTCGAGCGAGGACGAGCGCGTCCGCATCCTGCGGCTCATGGAGCTGCAACGCCATCTCCAGCTCATGTATACGAGCTGCGGATGGTTCTTCAACGACGTGGCCGGCATCGAGACTCTCCAGGTGCTGGGCTACGCCGCCCGGGCGCTCGAGCTGGCCGACGGGGCGCTGGGGAACGTGGAGAAAGTTCGCGAGCGGTTCCTCGAGGTGCTCGGGAGGGCGCGGAGCAACCGGCCCGAAGCCGGCAGCGCCGCCGATCTGTGGCGCCACGACGTGCTCCCCCGGTCCGCCGACCTCGAGGATGCCGTCGTCCACCGGGTGGTGCGTGGTCTTCTGGAGGCGCCGCCGCCGGACGGGCGGTTCTACGCCTGGAGGATCGAGACGTCGCAGGAGCGCCGTGTCCGATCGGGGACGCTCGACATGGCGCTGGGACGGGCCCGGGTGCGGTCGGTCGTCACCCGCGAGGCCTCGGACCTGCGCTGGGGCGCCCTGAGGATCGGCGAGCTGTCCATCACGGCGGGCGTGGCGCCGGTGGAGGAGGGAAACGAGCCCGCTCTGGCCACCGAGCTCGTCGAGGATGTCGAGCGCGGGGACGCGGGGAGTGCCCTGCGGCGGCTCGAGTCCAGCTACGGACGGGCGTCCCGCTCCCTACGAACCCTGTGGCCCGAAGAGCGGCGCTGGGCGTTGCAGCGGATCGCCGGACAGGCGCTGGAAGCCACGGCGGATGCCGCGCGCCTTCTCTACGAGCGCCGGGCTCCCCTCCTGCGAGCGCTGGCGGAGTCGGGCCAGCCCGTCCCGGCGCTGTGGGAGGCGGCCGCCGCCTCTACCCTCCAGGAGGCCATCGAGGCGCTCCTAGCGGCACCGCGCCCCGATGTCGAACGCCTCGGGGAGCTCCTGGAGCGGGGCCGGACGTCGGGGGTCCGGCTCGAGGAGTCGCGGGTGCGTTCGGCGGGTCGCGCCGCACTCGAAGCCGCCTCCGACCGGTTCGCCGGGGCCCCGCTCGAATCGGGACGCCTGGAGTCGCTGGCCCGTACGCTGGAGGCCGTGCGGGCGCTGCCGTTCGAGGTCGGTGTCCGGGGGGCACAGGATTGCTGGTGGGCGGTGAGCCGATCGGTGTCGAAGGGCGAGATCCGGCCGGAGGCCACCTGGCGACGGGAGTTCGGGGAGTTGGGCCGAAAGCTCGGCTTCCGGGAGCAGGACGAGGGGGACGTCTGAGTGGCGCTCCGGGCCGCGAGCGACTCGCGTGCGGCTTCAGCTCCCGGTGGACTCTCCCGGTCCGAGGTGCGGCGCGACCACGCGGTTGATGGCATCCAGGGTGGCCGAGACCGCCGCCCGCGTGCGCTCCCCGACCCTGGCCGGAACGGCGCCCACCAGCTTGCGGCCGGGCTCATCCGCCGTCCGGACCGCGATCAGGATCACGTCGGCATCGAAAGCGTGCAGCAGCTTCACTCCCACCAGCTCCAGCCACGAATCGTCACCGAGGGCCGAGCCGGCGGCCGCCAGGGTGGCTTCGGCTGCCAGCCGGAGCTCCATGATAGGAGTGTCCAGCCCCTCCGCGTCGGCGTGATGCCGGGAGCCGGCCAGCTCGAGGCCGACCCGGATCCGGATCTTGGAGCCGGCCTCGGGGAGCCGGGCCACGTCGATCATGCGGAGCCGTGGCTCGTGGCCCGCGGACGCTTCCGCGGCGGGGGCGCCTCCGGGTCCGGGCGTCGCGTCGGACTCCAGGGGCTCGTTCGTGCTCTCCATGGCTCTCCTCGGTCTTGGGTCGGTGAGGTGGACGCGGGCGGCCCCTGCGCGTCAGGGCACCCGCACGACCACCGCACCCAGCAGGGCGATATCGTTCTGGAGCCGGGCATCTCCCGAATCGGAGAAGCTCGTGACGTAGTCACGGAGCTCCACCCGGATCTTCCACAGGCCGGGGAGCCCCACGTACGTCCCCACCAGGCCCTCGGCGACGAAGTCGCTGCGGCCCGTCGAGTCCGCCAGCAGCGGCGCGGCCGGGGCGCCGAGGACCACGGGAAGCGCCACGGCGTCCGGGTACGGCGTGAGCCGGCGTACACCCAGGCCGGCGCCCAGGAAGGGCTGGAAGACCTTTCCGAGCACCGGCAGTGGCGGACGATACACGGCGGCGAGCGTGAGGGCGAGCCAGTTGGCGTGCCCCTCGTGCGTGCCTCCGGGATCCTCGAGGGCCATCCGGGGCGACCACAGCGCCTGGCCCTCCACCCCGAGCCCGCCCGGGAGCTGGATGGACGCCGTCCCGCCGAGCGCGAAGCTGCCTCCGAGCTGGAGTGCGCCGCCGGGCAGGTCGCTCCTCCTCACGAGGTCCGTCCCGGGCTGCAGAGCGCCGATGCCGGCCGTGAGCTCCAGCTGCAGCGGCGGAGCCAGCTGGGCGTCGAGGGCGCGCGGCGCCCCGGCGGCGAGGCCACCGAGGAGGGCGATCACGACGAGCCGGGCGCATCGGCCCACACGTGCCGAGAGGGCGATCGAGTGCTCCTGCACGACGACTCCCGCGGGAGATGGAGAGCGGCCAGGGTCCGTCGAGGGCGCGATGAGTGCCCGCGTCAATGTACCGTCGACGCGCACGGGACGGAAAGCATCTCCGTGGACTACGGCGCACGGGTCCGTCGAGGCTGGCGGGTCGCGGCCGCGACCGGATAGCTTCAGCTCGGTCGGAGCGTCGCCGAGAGCAGGGGCGGGAGGCATGGCGGAAGACTGCGTGTTCTGCAAGATCGCCGATGGGGAGATCCCGGCGGATGTGGTGGCCGAGTCGGACGACTGGCTCGCGTTCAGGGATATCGACCCCAAGGCGCCGGTCCACCTCCTCGTGATCCCGCGGGAGCACGTCGCCAGCCTGGACGACCTGGAGACCGGACGTCGGGAGCTGGCCGGCGAGCTCCTGCTGGCCGCCCGGCGGGTGGCCGAACGGGAGGGCATCGGCGGCGGCTACCGGATCGTGGCCAACACCGGGGCCGACGCCGGGCAGACCGTCTTCCACCTGCACCTGCACGTGATGGGTGGCCGGGCGATGCGGTGGCCGCCGGGCTGATGACGCCGCTTCAGCCGGCATCCCGGCCAGCGGCGCCCCCTCCCGGGGAGGCGCGCGAGCCGCCGGGTGGCGACATGGACCACGCCCTCTCCCTGCTCGAGTTCCCTCGAGTGCTGGAGCTCGTCGCCGGCTTCGCCTCTAGCGACTCCGGTCGGCGGCGAGTGCGCTCGCTCCGGCCCCTCGTCTACCGGGAGGCCGCCGAAGAGGCGCTCCGGCTCACGGGCGAGATGATGCGCCTGTACGGCCGCCCGGGCGGATGGGCGCCCCCCGTCGTTCCCGATATCGAACCAGAGCTCCGGCGGCTCTCCGTCGAAGGAGCCGTCCTCGAGGGAGCCGCGCTCCACCTACTCGCGGTCCTGCTGGACTCGGCCTCCACTGCCCGCAGGGAGATCCTCGAGGAGGCTGGGCAGCTCCCCGGCCTGGCCGAGCAGGCCCGCGGGCTCCTGCTGGCGCCGGAGCTGCGTGAGCGACTGGGCTCCGCCGTGGACGAGTCGGGCGCCGTGCGTGACGGCGCCTCCCCCGAGCTAGGTCGCATCCGAGGAGAGCTGCGGGGCGCCCGGTCGGACCTCGTGGGCCGCCTCGAGCGGTTCGCGTCCGGCCTTCGCGAGCGCATCCGCGTGTCCGACGCGTCGGTCACGGTCCGCTCGGGTCGCTACTGCATCCCGGTCCGCCGGGAAGGTCGCTCCGAGGTGGGCGGGATCGTGCACGACGAGTCCTCGAGCGGACAGACCTTGTTCGTGGAGCCGCCCGTGGCCATCGAGGCCATGAACCGGATCCGCGAGCTGGAGATGGCTGAGACGCGCGAAGTCCGCCGGATCCTGACCGAGCTCACCGGCGAGGCTCGTCCCCAGGCCCGTGAGCTTCGACACAGCCTCTACATCCTGGAGGAGCTGGACGGGATCTGGGCGCGAGCGCGCTACGCCCTCTCGCACGGCGGCCAGCGCCCCGAGCTCGGCAGCCGCACCGAGCGCGGTCCCTACCGCGTGGTGGCGGGCCGCCACCCGCTCCTCCTGGCCTCGGGCGAGGAGACCGTGCCCTTCGCCCTCACGCTGGCTCCGGACGAGAGCGTGCTGCTGGTCAGCGGCCCGAACGCCGGTGGGAAGACCGTGCTCCTCAAGACCATCGGCCTCCTGTCCGCCATGGCCCAATCGGGCATCGTGCCCCCCGTGGGGCCGGAGACGCGGCTTCCCCTGTTCACGGGATTCTTCGCCATTCTCGGAGACGAGCAGTCGATCGAGGCGTCACTCTCCTCCTTCAGCGCCCAGGTGCGGATTCTGCGAACGATCCTCGAGAGGGCCGACCGGGGAAGCCTGATCCTGCTCGACGAGTTCGGGAGCCATACCGACCCGTCGGAGGGCGCCGCCCTGGCCGCGGCGAGCCTGGTGCGCCTGGCCGGGCAGGCAGGCCTCACCGTGACCACCACGCACCTGGGCGCGCTCAAGGCGCTGGCGGGCGAGGACGAGCGCATCGTGAACGCCTCGCTGGCGTTCGACTCCCAGAACCTTCGGCCCACCTACACGCTGAGACGCGATCGCCCGGGCCGAAGCTACGCGCTCGAGATCGCCGCCCGCCTGGGGGTGCCCCCCGGCGTGCTCGAAGAGGCGAGGGCGCGCATGGGGAGCGAGGAGCGGCGCATGGAGACGGTGCTCGCCGGTCTCGAAGAGCGCGAGTCGGAGCTCGGTCGGCTGGCCGCCGAGGCGAGGGAGCGCGAGGCCGCCCTCGCCGCCCGGGAGGCGGAGGTCGAGCGGCGCGAGCACCGGCTGGAGGAGCGGAGGACGGAGGGGGAGCGGGATGCGCGAGACCGCGCCGAGCGTTACCTCCTCGAGGCGAGGAGTCGCGTGGAGCGGACGATCGAGCGCCTGGAGCGCCGGGCCGGAACGGAAGGTGCGATGCTCGGAAGCGCCGCCGCCGAGGCCCGCCGGTCCGTCGAGGAGGCCGTGCGGGAGAGCCGGGAGGCGCGCCCGGAGCCGTCAGCTCCGGTGGGGCCGCCCCCGGAGATCGAGGCCGGGGACGCGGTCGAGGTTCGGTCGCTCGGCCGCGAAGGGCGTGTCCTCGAGGTGCGCGACGACCGCGTGGTGGTCGAGGCCGGCGGCATGCGCCTCTCCCTGCCGGTCCGCGAGGTAGCGCCGGCTCCGGAGACGAGCGAGGAGCGCGGGGGCCCCGCCCGCGCGTTCGGAGACCGGCGGGGTGGCGCGGCGGAGCCCGGCCGGGGCGGCGCGGGCGCGGCACCGGCGCCGGCCCTGGAGGCCCACACGGAGATCGATCTCAGGGGCCTGCGGGTGGACGAGGCCGAGAGCGAACTCCTCTCGGCTCTCGACGCGGCCGTGGTGGCGGATCTTCCGCGGCTCCGCATCATACATGGTAAGGGTACGGGAGCCCTCCGGGGGCGGGTCAGGGAGCTCCTCGCGGCGGACCGGCGCGTGATCTCCTTCC
>Ga0307419_10000892_pt1 | contig 15368 bp, 15 predicted proteins | sample SalMarWE160230MG_2_FD_202512 | JGI IMG/M metagenome (GOLD analysis project Ga0307419, IMG submission 202512) | Salt marsh sediment microbial communities from the Plum Island Ecosystem LTER, Massachusetts, United States - WE1602-30 | ecosystem: Environmental > Aquatic > Marine > Intertidal zone... | reverse complement strand
TGACCAGGTGTTCCATATCCTTTGTTTGAAGAAAACCCATAGTGCGAATATAACCTATGGTGTTGACACATAATTCTATCACGGTACACTTTAGCGAGAACAGAGGCTGCTGATATAGATAAAGAGAGATCGTCTCCTTTTACGATACACCTTTGATGAATAGGAAGGTCAACAGGATATATACCATCAATTAATAAATAATCAGGCTGGGGATCAAGTGTTAAAGCGGCTTCTTTCATAGCCTTTCGAGTGGCCTGAAGAATATTAACTTTATCAATCTCTTGTGAGCTTACCACGGCTAAGGAGAAACCTATAGCCTTGCTTTCAATGAGGGAAAAGGCCTCCTCGCGCGCCCTCTCAGACATTTTTTTTGAATCCCTCACCCCAGGTAAGGTAATATCTTCAGGTAAAATCACAGCAGACGCGACTACAGGGCCAGCTAATGGGCCACGTCCTGCTTCATCTATGCCAGCCACAATAGAATACCCTGCAAGTCTGGCCTGAAATTCATAGAACTGGTTACCCTTATGGAATCGCATCAAGTGGTTTTTTCCTTGAGCCTAGCTGCCTTACCCCTCAGTTTGCGCAAATAGTAGAGTCTTGCCCTCCTCACCTTGCCCTTCGAAATTACCTTTATTTTATCTATTGTTGGGGAGTGAAAAGGAAAAATTTTCTCCACACCGACACCGTAAGAGATCTTCCGCACAGTAAAAGTAGCTCCTGTGTTGCCTTTTCTTTTCCTAATAACCACTCCCTCAAAGATCTGGATCCGTTCTTTGTCACCCTCTTTAATTCGACTATGCACCCTGACTTTATCGCCAGGACTAAATGGGGGAAGATCTACTCTCATTTGTTCTTTTTCAAGCATCTCAATCGCGTTCATCACACTATTCTCCTTTGCTTCAAATTAGCTATCTCTTTCCTGTGTTGCAAACTTGGAAAACAAACGATCCAAGGTTATTGCGGCAGCTGTCCTCACTGAGAGGTGATTGTAATAAGATATACCATTAATAGGCTCTAAAAGATAGTCTACTTTCATAATAAGTTCTTTCGCTATACCCCATGCTGTACCAAATAAAATCATTACCGCCCCCCTGGAGGCAACTATCTCACGTGCCAATGTATAGGCAACTCTTTGTCTTTTGTCTTTCCCTGCATCAGTGGCAATTAACGTCGGTATTTCGTCTTCTATTGCTTGAATTTTTTTTAAAGATTCCTCAAGCGTAGAAACAATTGAAATCAAAGACATTGCCTCTCGCCTATCTTTATTATAGTCAGCTCCATGGCCACTTATCCAATGTCGGCAAATACTTTTGGCCAGATCTTGCTGGTCTGTGAGGGGATTAATAACATAGAATTTCTTGACTCCATAGGTCTTTGCCAATCTCGCCAGATCATGGAGATCTAAGTTGGTTATTGCCGAAACAATAGTCTCCCCCCTCCTGTTATACACAGGATAATGCAATAGCCCAATATAAAGGGACATAATTATCCAGTTTTATTGAATACGTTAAAAATATGAAGTGCCTAAAAATGTAGTGAAGTTAATCATTCTAACGTTAGTTCACTTATATCTTTCTTTGTTTCACCTCTTCCAGTATAGATTTATCTATCTCGCTAAGATTGGCCCTTTCCAGCAAATCTGGTCTCTTCTCCAATGTCCTTTTTATTGACTGTGCTCTTCTCCAAAGCCTAATTTTTTTATGATCGCCTGATAATAGAACAGGTGGCACCTCATCCCCTTTAAAGACTCGAGGCCTTGTATATTGTGGATACTCCAACAGACAATCCTCAAAGGATTCCTCGAGATTAGATCTTTCACCACCCAATATACCCGGAATCAATCGGCTCACAGCTTCCACAATAATCATGGCTGGTAATTCACCTCCAGTCAAGATATAATCGCCAATAGATATCTCCATATCCACATACCTGGATCTTACTCTCTCATCAACGCCCTCATATCGTCCACACACTAAAATAATCTGCTGGAGCTTAGATAAACTCAGAGCTATTGACTGATCAAAAAGCTGGCCTTGAGGTGTGAGCAGAACAACTTTTCTCTTCCCCTGTACCTTGGGAATCGATTCCAGGGTCCGAAAAATCGGCTCTGGTTTCATAACCATACCATCTCCGCCTCCAAATGGCCTATCATCAGTCATCAAATGTGGCCCCTCACCAAAATCTCTTATATTCACCACATTTATCTTTAGCTTTCCCCTTTCTACTGCTCGCCCGACAATTCCATAATTAATGAGAAAAGGAAACATTTCCGGAAATATTGAAAGAATATCAAATCTCATCAAAGATCTAACAAGCCTTTTATGGGTGAAATAATCATTCTTTTTTGTGCTATGTTTATCTCTTTGATAACCTGATGAATTGCCGGGACCAAAAACTCCTTCCCCTGACCTTCAACCACATACACATCATTGCTTCCAGTAGGAAAAATTTCCTTTACTACTCCAAGATATTGCCCTGTTATCAAATATACATCTAATCCTAACAATTCATAATAGAAAAATTCATCCTCATCTTTTTTTATCAAAGAATCTTTCCTTATGTATATCTTCGCAGCCTTAAAAATCTCTGCCTGTTCAATAGAGTTCACATCCGATACTCTCAATAGATAGGATGATCCGTGAGGTTTGATATCAATAACCTTCCTCTCTTCAAACTCATTATGGTCTCTGTCCATAAATACAGAACCGGCCTGGAAGAAGGTTTCTCTTGATTGAGCATAAGAAACTATCCTTAGCAGACCGGCTATACCATGGGGGCGAATAACATGCCCTATCATAATTAGATCTCTAAGATCGATGTGACTCAACTACTCCAAGATCTCCAGGACAGATCTTTTTTTCACCTTGGTCGATGCTGCACCAAGTATAGTTCTCATCGCCCTGGCAGTTCTTCCTTGCTTGCCAATTACCTTGCCCAAATCTTCTTTGGCTACTCTGAGTTCAATCACTGAGGTCTGTTTTCCTTCAAGTTCAGTTACACTTACATCGTCCGGATTATCAACAAGAGCCTTTGCAATGTATTCAATCAGATCTTTCATTTCCATTTTTCTCCCCCATCTGAAATTCTCATTAAACACCATTTAACTCGTTTGGGAAGGAACTGTGGGTACACCCTTCTTCCGTAAAAGAGATCCTACAGTATCCGAAACCTTAGCACCTCTCTGTATCCACTTTCTCACCTTGTCTTCATCCATTTGTACTTGAGCCGGATCTTTGAGTGGGTCATAATACCCTAACACCTCAAGGAATCTACCATCTCTAGGTGCCTCTGAATCAGCAGCCACGATACGGTAAAAAGGTCTCTTTTTTGCCCCTTTTCTGGTCAATCTTAATCGTACAGGCATATTGAAAATTCTCACCCCCTTTAAATTAAATAATACGGCACATTTGCCAATCCTCTTACGAAAAACTTTTTCCTAAACTTTGATGTATTTGTCAAGCTTTTATCACTGGGCTGTTGCTTTAATTGAAGCCAGCCAAAGAAGATAAACCCTTTAAACCTCCTCGGCTAAATTTTTTTAGCATGTTTTTTGTCTGAATAAAATTTTTAAGAAGCCGATTAACATCTTCTACTCTTGTTCCACTTCCCATAGCAATACGTTTTCGCCTACTTCCACTTATTATCCTGTGGTTTTTTCTCTCTTCCGGTGTCATAGAGTTAATAATCGCCTCTACCCTCACAAGTTCCTTTTCATCGGTCTTCAACCTTCCTGCCTTCATCATCTTTCCAACACCTGGTATCATCCCCATAATCTGCTCCAATGATCCCATCTTTTGAATAGATGCAAGCTGCTTTTTAAAATCCTCCAGATCAAATTCTTCCTTTTTGATCTTATGTGCAAGCTCCATGGCCTCCTTTTGATCAAATTCGGCCTGTGCTTTATCAATTAAGGATAAAACATCGCCCATTCCGAGAATCCTGGAAGACATTCTATCCGGATAAAAAGGCTCCAGTGCATCCATGCTCTCCCCTATACCAACGAATTTAATCGGTTTGTTCGTTACCGCCATTACTGAAAGGGCTGCTCCACCCCTTGCGTCTCCTTCCATCTTTGATAAAATGACCCCTGTGATATCAAGAATCTGATTAAATTTCACAGCCAAATTCACTGCATCCTGGCCGGTCATGGCATCGGCTACAAGAAGACTCTCTGCAGGATGGATTACCCCCTTGATTCTCAAAAGTTCTCCCATGAGCTGTTCGTCAATATGAAGCCTTCCTGCTGTGTCTATAACCAAAATATCGGATCCAATCTTCGATGCTTCCTCCTTGGCTTTAAGACAAATATCTTCAACACGATCTTTACTATCTGTAGGATAAACCGGAATATTGATCTCTTCTCCTATCTTCCAAAGCTGCTCGATAGCAGCCGGTCTTTGGGTATCCACCGGCACTAAGTAAGGATGGTACCCATTTTTTCTTATATAATTAGCCAGTTTCCCAGCCGTTGTCGTTTTTCCAGAACCTTGAAGCCCAACAAGCATGAGACTAAGGGGTTTTGTATCATTAAGATTCAGATCTCTTTTCCCCTCTCCCATCAGCTTTGTAAGCTCTTCTTGCACTATCTTAATTACCTGCTGCCCAGGGGTAAGGCTCTCCATTACCTCCTGCCCCAGGGAGCGCTGTCGTATTTCTTCAAGGAAATTCTTGACAACCTTATAGTTTACATCCGCTTCAAGAAAGGCAAGACGAATCTGTTTTAAGGCCTCTTGTATATTCTTTTCATTTAACCTTCCCCGGCCCCGTAATTCTTTAAATGTTCTGCTGAGTTTTTCAGTTAATAATTCAAACATTTGAAAATCCTAAAAATGTAATTCATTTTATGCTATTGTTTTTTCATATCTATGTCAATAAAATCCTTGATGATTGATTATTTCTGATGCTTGACCGAGGTTCACAACTCCACATAGCATGAAAGGTGTTCTATGCTTATTTACAATGAAGGGCCTTATTGTGTAACTGTGAGTCCACATAGGATATCAGGCTGTTTTCGAAAAATAGTGATGAGCTCGCTATCCTCTTTCCAGTTGCATTTTGGCTCTAATTGGTTTTAAAATTGATTACGATATGAAAAAAAGGAACCCTTTAAATGATAGTAATGTAGTAATTAACCCAACAAAGCAAAGAGGGGAACCTTGTCTTGGTCCGGATGCTATTATGGTTGCCATTCCCTCAGATCTTCAATATATAGTGGATTTGAGTCGTGCTGAAAGGGCAACTCAAGGAAAAGCTACTCCATATAAACTCTTTATAATCAAAAAAAAAGATAAAGGCCTCCCTTGTGGATTAGCAGGACCTCTCCTTGGAGCACCCCAAGGGGCGATTGTCATGGAAAAACTCATAGCATTGGGTGCAAAAAGAATCTGGGTGGTAGGGTGGTGTGGTTCATTGCAGCCAAATATTGCAATAGGTGACCTGATAATTCCTACTACTGCGCTATCTGAAGAAGGTACCTCCGCTCATTATCCTGTGAATAAAACGAAAAAGCAGACAAATCCTTTTCTAAACAAGAGGTTAGAAGATGCATTGCAAAGGGCCAATCTTCCTTTTAAAAAAGGTCCAGTCTGGACAACAGACGCCATCTATCGTGAGACTTCAGAAAAGGTTACAGAGTATGGGAAAAGAGGATGCCTGGCTGTTGAAATGGAAATGTCCGCCCTTATCAATGTGGCAATTTATCGTTCTATAAAATTGGCAGGATTGTTAATTGTATCGGATGAGCTTTCTTCTCTTCAATGGCATAATGGATTTGGAACTGGTAAGCTAAAAAAGGCAAGCAGAGAGGCTGGACGACTGCTTCTCAGTCTGTGTATGGATAAGAATACAGAAAGCGAGCCATTACATACGATTTGAGGAGACGGAACTTAACCTTTAAACGCTGAACGCGGAACCTTTGAACGGTTACGCAAAGAGATATCTATGCAGGAGATAGAAAAGGCAAAAATAGAATTAACAGCACTGAGAGAAAAGATAGATTATCACAACTATCGCTATTATATTCTTGATGATCCTGAAGTCTCAGATACTGAATATGATCACCTTCTCCAACGTCTCCTTCACATAGAAAATATATACCCAGAATTAATCGTTCCAGAATCCCCCAGTCAAAGGGTAGGGGCACCTATTGAGGGTGGTTTTAACCCGGTCAAACACAGTGTCCCTATGCTGAGCCTGGAAAATGGTTTTTCTGATAAAGAGGTTAAGGAATTTGAGAAAAGGATCAGAAGATTCTTGGAAGACTCTACTGCTATTACCTATACCGTGGAACCGAAGTTGGATGGTCTTGCAGTTGAACTTGTTTACGAGAATAGTATCCTTACAACTGCATCAACAAGGGGAGATGGCTATATTGGAGAAGATATAACCTCTAACACAAAGACTATCAGATCCATTCCATTACGGCTTCTTTCACCCCAAGATAGTCCAAAACTTCCTGAACATATAGAGGTCAGGGGTGAAATATATATGGAAAAAAAGGCCTTTCAGCAATTAAATAAAGAAAGGGAAAAACAAGGGGAAGCACTTTTTGCCAACCCCAGAAATGCTGCTGCCGGCTCTGTGAGGCAACTTGATCCACATATAACAGCCAAACGGCCTCTGATGTTCTTCTCTTATGGAATAGGGCAGGTGTCAGGATGGGCATTTACCTCCCAGATTGAATTATTAACCACCCTTCATACATGGGGGGTAAGGGTAAATACAGAGCATATCAAGGAATGTGCAAATATAGATGAAGCCATTGCCCACTGTCGATATTTAGAAGGCATAAAACATGATCTCCCCTACGAGGTCGATGGTGCAGTTATCAAAGTGAACTCTCTTGAGGTGCAAAAAACTCTGGGAGAAAAATCAAGAAGCCCTCGATGGGCCCTTGCGTATAAATTTGAACCAACCCAGGCAACAACCAAAATTTATACAATTGATGTGCAAGTAGGAAGAACTGGTGCCCTCACACCTGTGGCGCACTTACAACCTGTCGAGGTAGGCGGGGTAAAGGTTAGCAGGGCAACCTTGCATAACCAAGATGAAATTAAAAGAAAAGATATCAAAGAAGGAGATACCGTTATTATTCAACGGGCTGGGGATGTTATCCCGGAAGTAGTCAAAGTAATAAAGGCAAAAAGAGATGGCAAAGAAAAACCGTTTCACATGCCGGATAGATGCCCAGTATGCGGATCTGAGCTTGTATCACCAAGTAACGAGGTAGTTATACGATGCAACAACCCGGGGTGTCAGGCTCAGGTAACAGGAGGAATCAAACACTTTGTATCCAAAGATGCTATGGATATCGATGGGCTTGGGGATAAATTAGTAGATCAACTGGTAATTCGCGGCCTGATAAAAGATGCTGCCGATATCTATCACCTGACTTTGGAAAGCCTTATTCCTCTGGATAAAATGGCCGAAAAATTAGCCAATAATATACTCACTGCTATTACTAATAGTAAAAATACTACATTATCTAAATTTATCTACTCCCTGGGTATACGGCATGTAGGCGAACATGTGGCCACAGTCCTTGCTGATAAATTCAGGAGATTCGGCAGCCTTCAAAAGGCACGCGAGGAAGATCTGCTATCCATTAAGGAAATAGGGCCAGAAATAGCGGATAGCATCCTTTCCTATTTTTCTAATGAAAAAAACATCTCTTTTATTAACCGTCTCTTTGAGGTAGGAATAGCTATTGAAGAAATGCCATTAGAAAAAAACCTTTTTAAAGAGCACCCTTTTTCCGGGAAATTGTTTGTTCTGACAGGTACGCTGGCAACTCTCACACGCACTGAGGCTAAAAAATTTATTGAAGAAAAGAAGGGAAAGGTATCTGCATCAATAACCAGTAAAACAGATTACCTTGTTGTAGGTAAATCACCAGGATCCAAACTTATCAAGGCAAAAGATCAGTCTGTAACTATCTTAAGTGAAGAAGAATTTTTACAAATAGCAGGTGAGAGATAAGCATGGATACTGTCAGGGCTCATCTCATAATAGAAGGAAGGGTGCAAGGTGTCTGGTTCAGGGATTCAACAAGAAATGAGGCAACCAGATTGAATCTAACCGGTTGGGTAAAGAACCGTTTTGATGGTAGTGTTGAACTCGTTGCCGAAGGGTCACAAGAAGAGGTGAAAAAACTAATAGAATGGTGTCATCATGGTCCTCCATCTGCACGAGTAACAATGGTTCATGAAATCAAGGAAGATTATACTGGAAACTTTGACTCCTTTAGAATATCGTACTAACGCGTTACGTATTGCTTGTAGCACGGCATCCCGACTGTAATCTCGACAACAAAAGGTCGGGACGAAAGCCGTGGCTTTCTACGGTCGGGGTAAAAAACACACATAACAAAAAAATGGGAATGAGTGATAAAAAAAGGGATCTCTTTATGAATAAAAAGATATATTTTCTGCTCACCGTATGTGCTCTATTTTCTCTTCTGCTTCTTGCTGGCTGTGGAATGAGGGCATTATTGACCTCAGAATTATTACCAGACAATGCTTGGCCAAAGAAAAGTGTTATGGTTATGCCTGCTACTAATCTTACTGGAATAGCTTTACATGAATCAATCGATACTATACGTGAGGAGTTAACCAAAATTTTACAAAAAACTGGATCTTTTAATCTTTACCCTCACAATAAAACGAAAAAATCCTACTCCTTTACGCCAGAAGAATCAATTGATCCGGAATTACTAAGAGAGGCCAAAGAGAGAGGCATAAACGCCATTATCTTTGAAACTATCAACCCAATAGAGCTAAACCCGGGGAAATCAGGAATATGGCCATTTAGGAAAAAAGCCTGGAGTTGTGCAGTATCAATGAATATAGATATTTTAGATGTTAACAGTGAAACAATACTTTTAAGCAAAGAGATAGCTGACGACATTACCCTATCAAGCGAGGAAACCACGGAAGAAACGAATAAAAGTGGCAATACAGAAACAAAAAAAAAGGCTCTCAAGAAATGCCTTCCGGATATCCTCAAGGAAGCAGCAAATGCTGCCAGTCTTTCACTTAATCAGAAAGTCTGGACAAGCAGAATAGTTTCTATAGATACAAAAGAGATTATTATCAATGCCGGCAGCGACGTAGGGCTAAGGCCAGGGGTTGTGCTTGAAGTCTTCATGAAAGGTGAATATATCACATCTTTTAATAAACAAACCTATCAGTTGCCAGGTCCAAAGGCGGGAGAAATAAAAATTGTCAGCCTGAAAACAAAGCACTCTCTTGCTGAACCAATCGATGGGGATGGTTTTAAAGTAGGGCAGATAGTAAGGGTGAAGAATTAAAGTTGATAAGTTAGCGGGTAGCTTTCAAATTTGTGCCAGTTTTGTAACATCCACTATCGTTGAAAGAAATATATCTTCAAAGGATGTCTTAATCTTTCGGGAAGGGGTGAAAAACTATCCTCCTAATGATACATTGTTATCACAGTGCTCGATACAGTGCTGGGGGGCCGGAATCGGTAAGCTCTGCCCTACCCTCATTGATGAGGATCTCTAGATGGACAAAAATTTCGGATACCGCTAAAAAGACATCGTCTTCCGGTACAAAAGGAAATACATCGTCAATGAGATGGTACATTGGTCGTGACTTTTTCTTGAGCGAATTCCACACCAGATCCGTTCTCTCCTGGTGGTGCACTCTATAGGTTGAGATGATGCCAGGCAAATCCTCTATATATTCACCATGTCCTGGAAAGACAAACCGCACATCGAGCCCGATAAGCTTATCGAGTGAGTTCAAATAAGCCTTTAAGCTCTGGTACTGCGGATCACGAAGGTGGTTACGATTTATCTCTATCAATGGATTTGGGGTGATATGTTTAATAATATGATCACCACTAAATAAGACCTTCTGCCGGGACTCATAAAGGCAACAGGTCCCGGGAGAGTGCCCTGGGGTGTGGATTACCTTAAGGCGGTAGTCATCTCCACCAAACTCATCTCCGTCCTCCATGGGTAATACATCCCTCAAGGGATCGGCTAACTCTCTGAATGAAGAGGAGCGCGTTCTCATCTTTTGGATCTCTCTTCGGGGTATGTCGGCTATGGCCGCAAACTGTTCCATTCCCTTACTCCACATTTCCTCGTGAAAGCCCTCTCTCACTACTCGCCACGTATCTTCTACGTGGAGAAAACACTGAATTGGGTGGCCAACTGCTTCACAGATGCTGACAGCCAGGCCGAAATGGTCCACATGGCCATGAGTGATGATGATCCTTTCAATATCACTAAAATCAAATCCTTCTAACTGGAGCTTTTTCTGGACAAATTCAAATGCCCCAGGAATCTTTGGACCAGTGTCAATCAAGGTGATGGGGCCTTTGCCCACTGCATACACATTGGCAGTAATCAGGCTAGGAGGGTACGGCATAGGAATAGCTATCCCATGAATGGTTTCAAGTTTTGGAAATGGTTTAATTAGCATTGTTTTCTCTCAGCTGTGTTGCAATAAAATCATTTTAATATTTCGTGTTCCAGGATCTCACTTCATTTGATAGATCCTTATTTTCAATGAACGGAGAGCAGGAAAAAGATAAGTGTATGTCAAGCATACACAGTCCTCAGCAAAAGATTGCTGTAAAGGAGATCTAATCAAATCTTTTATAATGGTAACTTTAAGAATCAGAACGATCAGGAAGAAAGCATTTCTCTGGCATGTGCAAGGGTCTTTTCGGATATCGTTCTGCCCCCAAGAAGTCTGGCAATCTCATTGATCCGGCTTTCCCTATCTAACAAGGAAATAAGGGATCGGGTTCTGCCTTTACTCACTTTTTTTTCAACCAAGAAATGTTTTTCTCCGCAGGAGGCTATCTGGGGGAGATGAGTAATTCCTAAAATCTGATGGTAATTGGCAAGTGATCGTAATTTTTCACCAACAACTGCAGCCGTAGCACCCCCAATACCAGCATCAATCTCATCAAAGACAAGGGTTTCTACCAAACCAGATCGAGCCAATATGGTCTTTAGCGCAAGCATAATCCTGGACAGCTCACCTCCTGAGGCGATTTTTGCTAATGGTCTTAAATCTTCACCCACATTTGGCGATATCATAAACTCCACCACATCTAATCCGTCAGCAGTAAGCCTAGAGTCAACCATATCTGCTGAAATACTATCACCACCTGATTCGTTGGAGATAAATTTGATTTGAAACTTCGTCCCAGCCATATCTAATAGATGCAACTCCTCTTCAACCTTTTTTTCAAATTCTTTTGCTATTTCATGTCTTTTTAAAGAAAGTTCGGTAGCCTGGTTCAGTAAATGCGCCCCTTTTTCCTCAATCTGGATCTCAAACCTTTGTAGCTCCTCCTTCTTCTGTGTTAATTGATACTCTTTTTGGCTAAGCTCTTCTTTAAAAAATAGGATGCTCTCAATTGAAGAGCCGTATTTCTTTTTCAATCGCTTGATTACCTGCAATCTCTCTTCAACCTCTTCCAGCCTTTTTGGATCGTCCTTTAGCTGAGAGTAAAAATCTCGCAACTCAAGGGCAACATCTTCCAACTGTGCCTGACTAGATTCCAATTGCTTTTTAAAGTGTTCCAAACGATGGTCAATAGTAACGCCCTTATCCATGTTTTTTACGAGCACGCTCAAGATAGATAACACAGATTCATCTTTTTCATAAAGGGCCTGATATCCATGAAAAGCTATATCAATTAATCTCTCAACATGTATAAGCCGGCTCTTTTCAGCCTCAAGCTCGGCGTCCTCACCTGGAACAAGTCGTGCCTCTTCAATCTCCTTTATCTGAAATTGGGTAAGCTCTCGCCTCTCGGTTTCCTCTTTTAAATAGGATTTTAGGCTTTCTGTTTTTTCTTTAAGAGAGTAATAATCATGGTAACGCTCATTGAGCACAATCCTGTCCTTTGTGAGACCACCAAAATCATCCAAGATAAAGAGGTGACTATCAGGCTTGAGCAGGAGCTGGTGCTCATTCTGCCCGGAAACACTTATCAGATGAGGTCCAATTCTAGAGATCATCTGGAGCGTAGCCAGAGTGCCATTGATCCATACTTTGCTTTTGCCCTGCTTCGATATAGCCCGTTTTATCAGTAGCTCACCATTAAAGGGTATGTCCATTTCCTTTAAAACACTGGAAAGAGGAGACGGTAAAGGCAGGTGAAAAAGTGCCTCAACGACTGCCCTATTCGCACCGGTTCGTATAAGATCAGGTGATGCCCGCCCCCCTAAAATCAGGTTAGCAGCATTGATAATAATTGATTTTCCTGCACCAGTCTCTCCAGAGAGGATATTCAACCCTCCTGAAAAGCTGGCCGATAAGGAATCTATAATGGCAAAATCAGTAATGACAAGTTGAGCAAGCATAAATCAGATTTGTCCCCACGTTACCCTGATTACCTCTTGGTAGGTCGTCTCACCATCGAGCATCTTTTTAATAGCATTTTCCCTGAGTGTAACCATGCCCTCATTGCAGGCAGCCTGCCTAATCATATCGGCACTTCCTTCCTGCGCAATAATATCTTTTATTGGCTCTGTTACGGATAAAACCTCAAAAATGCCAATTCTCCCCAAATAGCCGGTTCCCCTGCATTTTATACAGCCATTACCCCTTTTTAGCCTGAGCATCCCTGTTGTGTTTGTCTCAATACCCATCGCCATAAGATCGTCGGCACTCATTTCAAAGCTCTCGCTACAGTAAGGGCATATCTTTCGTAAAAGTCGCTGAGCCACAACGCCGGTCAAGGTAGCATGTATAAGAAAGCTGGGAACACCTATATCCACCAGGCGGGTAACGGCCAAAGGGGCATCGTTCGTATGGAGGGTGGAGAGGACTAAGTGCCCTGTCAAGGTTGCTTGAATTGCATTCTGGGCTGTCTCCAGGTCTCTCATCTCCCCTATCATGATTATATCAGGGTCCTGCCGTAATATATTCCTCAAAATGCTTGCAAATGTTATATCTGCACTTGGTTGTACTGCTATCTGGTTGAAATCTTCATGAACCATCTCAATGGGATCTTCCACAGTGGTAATGTTTTTTTCCTCAGTAGATATTTGTCTGAGTGTAGAATAAAGTGTGGTGGATTTTCCACTACCGGTGGGGCCACATACCAGAACAAGACCATGGGGAAAATTAATAAACTGCTGGTAACGCACGAGATCCATTGATGTCATTCCGAGCTGGCCTACATCCTGGAAGAGGATATCTGGATCCAGTATCCTCATAACGGTCTTCTCACCGAATGCTGTGGGGATAGTTGAGACTCGAATCTCTGCCTCAACCCCTTGGCCCCTGTCAATTTTTATTCTGCCATCCTGCGGACGTCTTTTTTCTGCCATGTCAAGGCGAGAGAGGGCCTTAATCCTTGAGATTATAGCCCCATGAACAGCTTTTGGTAATGTATAGATGGAATGTAGAACACCATCGATCCTCAGTCTCACCAAACTGGTATTTCTCTTTGGTTCAATATGAATATCGCTGGCCTTTTGATCAAAGGCATAGTTAAAGAGATGGTCAACAGCATTTACAATGTGTCTATCATCTGATGGAAGATCTTTTACTTCCCGAAGCTTTACATACTGTTCCAGGTTACCAAGGTCAATGGAGGGATACGAAAACTGCTCCTCTGCTGCGGCAATAGATTTTCTGAAACCATAAAATTCATCTATGAGTTTTATAATATCGGATTTGCTTGAAACAACTGGTTTGACTTTGAGATGACTCACCCTGCTTATATCCTCCATGACCTCAAGATTATGAGGATTTGGTGTAGCAACAGTAAGCCAGCCATCTTTCACAGCTACCGGTAACACGAGATGCTTCATGGCAAATGTTCTGGGAATGGTCGTTGTTACAAGCTTCAGATCAAGTTTGAGCGGATCTATCTTCTTGTACTCTATTTTCCATTCCTCAGCCAGTGCCTGGAAAATAGATTCCTCATCGAGTTCTTTGGTTGGATCATCTTCACGATCGAGTTTTAAAAAAGAAATAATATCAGTGATGTTTACAGGACTAATTATTCTCGAAGAAGAACCCCCTGATGCATCTTTGATCACCTGGAGTTTCTCTAACTTATTTTGCAGAGTATCCTTTTTATTGAAAATCTCCTGCCGTTGTTCCTTTGATATAAGACCCCTCTTTAAAAGAACCCGACAAACATTTTCTGCTGACAGTGGAGACATAGAGTTTTTTGTCATAATGCTAATGGCCTCTCATGGTATGGTATAAAAGTATCATTTCCTGCTTCCTCAATCAAAACTTTTTTGTCTATTTATTCCTTTCGCAAAGAGAGCCTGGGCTAAAACTAAATCATCATGCGTATCTATCCCCATAACCTCTTGCTCTTCGTCAACGAGGCTAAAACCAACCCTACGCCCATCATTGCTCATCAACTCAACCAAATCAGTAACAAAATACTCGTCGACAACCATCGTTCGGCCATCTCTTTCTTTTTCTACCTGATGAGGTCTTCCCTTTAATTTCTTCAGGTAGGTGAGCAAGATCGATCTCCTGGATGCATATATGCCTGAGTTAAAAACCTCAAAACGACGTTGCATCTCCAATGGATAGTCCTTCCAATATTTCCATTCAGTTATCCTTTGAACCTTTTCATTTTCTATCTCTACAATGCCGTATTGAGCTCTATCCTTTGGTGTAAAGCCTAAAACAATAAAATCTTGATCTTTACAATGGTGTATAAGTCTATGATATGTCGTCTCCGTTACCAACGGAACATCCCCCATAGTTATGATACAATATTCTTGATCTGTGTGCTCCAAAAATTCTTGGGCAGCAATAAGAGCACCCCCTGTTCCATTGGGGATAGGCTGATCACAGTAAAAGACACCAAGATCATGAGTTATTTTTATAACTTCTTCTTTTTTATGGTGTATCACTAAAGCCTTTGGCCCTTTTGGAAGATTTCTCATAATTTCAAAAATGATAGGACATTCTCCTTTAAAGGGATCTGATCCAGGCAGTAATGGAAGCAATGTTTTGTTACCAGAAAAACCCTTCATTCTGCTTCCATAACCAGCAGCAAATATAATAGAAGCAGCGTGTATTTCTTTCATCATTGTTTTGATATTCTCCTCTTATTCGGAAATGTTGGTTAAAGGTCGACCGCCATATGCATACTGATTGAGTATAATGAAATTTAATAATCTATGCTCTTATTTTATGGCACCATACAACGTGATAACTCTTCTGGGGTGAAATTCAATTTAGAAAATATCTTATTCTCTAACTCATATGTTTCAGATTCAAGCATACGTATCCGATTAATTATTTTTGTATCCAAATTTTTGAGATCATAGCGCCTCCGTAAATCGGTAAATCTCTCTGACAGAGTTACAACTCTGGTATGCATAACCCTTTTATCTG
>Ga0307419_10000886_pt1 | contig 15437 bp, 12 predicted proteins | sample SalMarWE160230MG_2_FD_202512 | JGI IMG/M metagenome (GOLD analysis project Ga0307419, IMG submission 202512) | Salt marsh sediment microbial communities from the Plum Island Ecosystem LTER, Massachusetts, United States - WE1602-30 | ecosystem: Environmental > Aquatic > Marine > Intertidal zone... | reverse complement strand
AGAGAATAATGTCGACCAGCTGGAAGAAGCTTTTTCTGCTCTGCTAACTGCTGATATCCCCTATGTTGAAAGCGAAAACGAAGGGGAAGATTTATTTGAGGATGAGGATGAGGATCAGGATCAGGACGAAGATGAGATCGATAATCATGATCGTGACCTCTTTGATGAAGATGATCCGCTGGAGAATATCAGCACTAACGATACTGTTGGCCTGTATATCAAACAAGCCGGTAAAGTTCCCCTTCTAACAAGAGATGAGGAGCAGAAACTGACAAGCCTGATAGATGTTGGGCGGAAGGCTCAAACCAGGCTGGCAGAAGAGGAACTCACACTCGAAGAGAGGGAAAACCTCAGCAAGGTCGTTGATGAGGGCTGGGAAGCTTTTGAGCATCTCATCCAGGCTAACTCCCGCCTTGTGATCAGCATTGCCAAGAAATACGTCGGCCGCGGTGTGTCTTTTCTGGACCTGATCCAGGAGGGTAATATTGGCATGATGCGGGCCGCACTAAAATTTGAACGCGACCGAGGATACAAATTCAGCACCTACGCAACCTGGTGGATCCGCCAGGCGATCACCCGGGCAATAGCTGACCAGGGTCGAACCATCCGTGTACCTGTCCACATGGGCGACAAGATCAATAAAATGATCCGGATGCAGCACCAGCTCAAGCAGGATTTAAATCGCGATCCGAATCAGGATGAACTGGCTGAAGCACTCAATGTCACCCCGGATGATATCCAGGACATGATGAAACATGCCCGGCGCCCGCTATCATTGGAAATGCCAACCGGCAAAGAAGATGATGCCCAGTTAGGCGATTTCATTGCTGATACTGAAGTTACACCTCCAGACGAGGAAGCGACCGGTATCCTGCTCCGGGAAGATCTTCAGAAAGCCTTGGCCGAGCTCCCTCCCCGGGAGACCAAGATCCTGGAAATGCGATATGGTTTAATTGATGGTCGAACACTGACATTAAACGAAGTAGGCAAGAAGATGGGCGTCACTCGCGAGAGAATTCGCCAGATCGAAGCCCAGGCATTAAGAAGGTTGCGCAATCCTCGCATCCAGGAAAAACTGCAGGCCTACTTAGACTAATTCTTAACATTGATCAACAAAAAAAAAGCGGAACAGATAAAGCTGTTCCGCTTTTTTCTTATTTAGGGGTCTTTCTATTTCAGATACAGATCACCCCAGGTAGTGGGATCTGCATAGAATCGTCCAGAAACGTTGCTTACAACAGATTGCTGTTTAAGTGTACCGGCAGTATCATTATCATTGATAGAAATGGTAAAACCGAAGTGATTTCCAGAAGATGGATAAGCAACACCCAACAAACTCCAGGGAATCTTAAATTCAACCTGGTAACCGCTCCCGCTCTCCAGAGATCCGATCTTTACCTCGGTCTTCTTTCCGGCATCAACCTTGGGGAACCAAAGGTATGCCTGAGGAGGTTGTGGTGTGCAGCCAGTAGCCACTTTTCCATTGATAATCATACAGGTTTCGATACCATACTGCCCGGGAGAAATTCCGAGTTGGTAATCATCTGCAGACATTGTATGAAGAGAATAATCTGCGCTAACGTAACGGTCAAAAGTAATTTCAATGCTGTCGCCGAGGTACATCTTCTCTTTATTACTTTCCTGGACGTATTTATCATCTTTTACACGGACGCCCATGTATAGATAATCCTCATCCCAGGCAGCAACGACAGTTCCGGAACAATCCTCCGCATTGGTCCAATTATTCGCCCCATAGACGACATAGTTGATTACTTTTTGAATCGGAGCATCCCATTCGTAAAGATCCCCATCAATATTGAGATTTTTATCCAGGTAATCCGCGCTTATTGAAGGTCCGCTGCGGACAGCTGGCCCTTCAAATGTAACATTAGTGGCTGTTAAAGTTTCATCCACCTCCGGCGTTTCAGTGATATCAAGATCACCGGTCTCAGTTGCTTTTGGTGTACTTGTAGCAACCGCCTTGGGAGTTGAAGTTATTTCTTCACCCCCGGATGAGGATGCAGAAGTTGCCGGAGCCGCCTGAGTGGGCTCAAACAGAGCTGTCATGGTTTTATCCGGAGTTGGGAAGGAAAATGGTGTCGGTGTTGAAAACCCGGGTAATGTGCAGCCCGTCAGTACAGTTATGACAAATAATGCCACAAGAATGTGGCGCAGCTTGTTTTTATCCATGGAAATACCCTCCTCATTGAGGCTTGTCACACTTTCTATGACATATATACTAAAATTATAAACGAGTTTCAAAGATTTAATCTCTTGTATCAAGGAGCTAACGACTTTGTATACATATGAATATCCCAGACCTTCTGTTGCTGTAGATATTGCAATTTTCAGGCCAGTGGGAGAAGAGTACCAGATATTACTGATCCAGCGGGCTCAAGCTCCGTACAAGGGCCAATTTGCCCTGCCCGGAGGATTCATAGAGATGAACGAATCCCTCGAGGAGGCAGCCCTAAGGGAGTTATTCGAGGAGACTGGAGTCGCAAACCTGCATCTAACTCAGATCCAGACCTTCAGTGATCCAGACCGGGATCCCCGGGGACGGGTGATTTCTACTTGTTTCGGTTGTGTGTTAGATGCCGGGGAAAGAATTCAAATCGAAGCGGGAGATGATGCTGCAGATGCAGATTGGTTTGGATTGGCTGATCTACCACCCCTGGCCTTTGACCATTCTATCGTAATCCAGGCTGCAATCTCAAAACTTCTGCAACCGGGTTGAACAACCCAAAATTTACCACTTGCCCGCTCTGTTTATCTATTTAATAAAAACACCCCACCATGCCGTGTGTGATTTAGTCTTGAACCTGCTTTCGCAGATTGGGTTTCCGCATCAGGAGCTTCGCCTTGGCCTAAGCCTATCGCGTTACTCCATCAATATAGGACCCCTTAAAGTTGGTGTTGGCTCAAAACACGTCTATCACATCGCGTACACAGTAGGGTGAAACAACTTTACCATATGTATTCCTGGCTGAATAGGGTTTTTTTGTCCTGAAATTTTACTCCAGTGTAATTTTGATGTGAAGTTCTTCCAGTTGACCGGGTTCTACTGCAGATGGGGCATTTCCCATCATATCCCGGGCAGATTGATTCTTTGGAAAAGCGATCACCTCACGGATATTTGGCTCATCTGCCAAAAGCATGCACAGACGATCAATCCCAGAAGCAATACCTCCATGAGGAGGTGTCCCATAAGAAAAGGCGCGCAGCATATGGCCAAATCGCTCCCGGGCAACATCCATATCCAGACCTATCAAGGCAAAGATTTTCTCCTGCAGGTCTGCATTATGAATTCTGATCGATCCCCCACCTATTTCATAACCATTAAGAACTAGATCATATTGCTGTCCCCGAACCTGGGAAGGGTCCTTATCCAGCATCTGGATATCTTCCATCATTGGGCTTGTAAATAAATGGTGGCTGGGATCCCAGCGTTTTTCATCCTTGTTCCAGTTCACCAGAGGAAAATCGATTACCCAGCAAAAACCCAGCACGTCCTTGTCTGCCAGATCAAGACGATCGCGTAACTCTTCCCGTAATCTGCCGAGGCTTTCATTGACAACCTCCGGGGTGTCCGCCACAAAGAGCAGCAGATCTCCCGGCGTTCCTTCCAAACGCTTAATCAATTCTTCTTTTCCTTCAGGTGAAAGGAATTTTGCAAAGGATGAACGCTCTTCACCTTCAGTTGTGAGAGCCAGGTATGCCAGACCTCCAGCACCATACTGCTTCACATATTCAGTCAGCTCATCAATCTGTTTCCGGCTGTAGTCGCCCAGGCCCTTAACATTGATCCCCTTGACCAATCCACCTTTTTCAATTGTATCGGTGAAAACTCTGAAACCGGAACCAGGCGCCAAATCAGAAATATCTTTCAATTCTAATCCAAATCGGATATCCGGGTTGTCCTTCCCAAATCTATCCAGGGCTTCCTGATAAGTAAAACGCGGCCAGGGAGTTACTAAGACTTTTTTATCTGGCCTGACTTCAGCAACAAGGTCGGTATACAAGCCTTCGAGTAAAGCCATTACATCATCCCTCTCGACGAATGACATTTCGATATCAAGCTGGGTAAACTCTGGCTGGCGGTCTCCGCGTTGGTCTTCGTCCCGGAAACAGCGTGCAATCTGGAAATACCTCTCCATTCCGGCCACCATGAGCATCTGTTTTAGCTGCTGGGGGGACTGAGGCAGCGCATAAAATTGACCGGGATGTACTCTCGAGGGTACTATATAATCGCGGGCTCCCTCTGGAGTTGTTTTAAACAAGATCGGGGTTTCAATTTCTAGGAAATCCTTGTCATCCAGATATCTGCGAATAAAAGACACGATCTTATGCCGCAGAATGATGTTATCCCTCATCCTGGGCCGGCGCAGGTCCAGATAACGGAATTTTAATCGTGTTTGTTCTTCAACATCCTCTTCCTGATTGATAAGGAACGGTGGAGTGATGGCTGGATTCAGAACCTCAATCCGGGAAATTTCAACTTCAATCTCGCCTGTGGGTAAATCAGTGTTTGTCATCCCTTCAGGTCTTTTCCTAACTGTTCCAATCACCTGGATCACCCACTCAGTCCGGATCGGTGTCAGGGCTTGATGAACCTCAGAGGATGTTTCCGGATTAGATACCACCTGGACGACCCCGAAGCGGTCGCGCAGGTCAATAAAGCTGACACCTCCAAGATCACGTAAACGGTCTACCCAGCCCGCCAGGGATACTTCCTGACCGACATGTTCAATATTTAATTCACCACAAGTATGCGTTTTGTACATCCGTCCTCCAACTCCAACAAAATCCAAAACTAATTGCTAAGGTAGGTTTCTGCATTATAGCATGTCAACTCAAGTCCGCTTATAACAAGAATAATATACCAACTCCTGCCAAAGCTACCACTGTACCTGCAATAGCCCTCCACCCCACTTGTTGTTTAAAGTAATAATGTTCAACAGGCAGTAAAAAGATCGGAGGAAGTGCCATCAATGTACTTGCCACACCAATACTGGTATGCTGCAAAGCAAATAAAGATAGGGATACTCCAAGGAAAGGACCAGAAAAGGCGCCGCCAATGATTCCCCAAAAAGCTTTTCGATTCAATATTACTTTGTTGATAGTACTTAAAAATTCCTTCTGAAAGAGAGTCACGACCCAGATCACCAGCATCGCTGTGACCATGCGAATAAAATTCGCAGAGATGGGTGAAAAATTGCCACTCAATCCAACCTTGGCCAGAACCACACCCAGACCTTGACCCGCCGCGCCTCCCAACCCAAACAAAATACCTCTGAGATAATTCTCCTTTTTCAGAGATTGGTTGTTATTCTTGTCCATCACAACCCAACCAACACCGATCAAGGTGATCAGAATACCGGATATTTGTAAAAGAGAAAGTCTCTCCCCCAGAAAAATCCAGGCCGTGATGGAAGCAATGATGGGTGCCAGGCTCATCATTAACATCGATAACCTCGGGCCAACCCATAAAAAAGCCTGAAATAAGAATGTATCTCCCAGTACCAGGCCAACAATGCCGGATATACCTAGCCAAAACCAGCGCTCCCGTCCAGCTCCCACCGGCCAGGGGCTTCCTAAAAAGATCCAATGAGCGAGGGTTAAGAACAGACAGGCAGCAACTAATCTTACCCGGTTCACAACGGTCGATCCAACAACCTTTCCAGCAATGGTGAACAGGGATGAATTTACAGCATAGGTAATTGAAGTTATGATAGCTGCCAGTTCTCCCAGGTACAACATATTCATGTGTTTTCCGTATATAAGATTAAGAAGCATCTATTGTACCGGATAGTCGCTAAACCTGTAATGATATACAAATATTCAATTCCATTTAATAGATATTTTCAACTATAACCTGGAGGAAGGAATGCAGTATAAAAAAAGCGGCACGCTAATGGAATCAGTCGATATTCACCTGAAGCAAGGGGAATCAATTTACTCAGAGTCTGGTGGTATGGCCTGGATGAGAGGTTCTTTTGAGATGGATACCAGTACCCGGGGCGGATTGGGAGCCGGACTGGGCAGAATGTTAGCTGGTGAATCCTTATTCTTAACCACATACACCTGTCAAAGCCAGGATGGGTTGATCACATTCACTCCTGAAGTTCCCGGAAAAGTAGTTGACCTGAACTTGGCTGGTGGACAAAGTTTGATCTGCCAGAAAGATGCCTTTATGTGTGCTGAAGAATCCGTCAAGATCGAAATGCATTTTCGAAAACGGCTCGGCGCAGGTTTATTCGGTGGTGAAGGTTTTATCCTGCAGAAAATAACCGGACCTGGTATTGCTTTTGTAGAGATCCCAGGCGAGGTCCGCACTGTTGAACTTGGTAGAGGGGAAATTATGAAAGTGGATCCCGGTCATATTGCCATGTTTGAACCCACTGTTGATTATGATATTTCTGCAGTAAAGGGATTGAAAAACGTTCTCTTCGCTGGTGAAGGTTTATTCCTAGCCACGTTAACGGGACCGGGTAAAGTCTGGCTTCAGACCCTGCCGCTCTCCAATCTGGCACTGAAACTGTCCCGCTATATGCCCTCCAAACGCTAATTTCTTAATTCTTACTAGTTCAGGATAAACCTACTCTCGCTGTTTAGGGTGGGTTTATCCTCTTCCAGCTTCCAGAAAGGACCAAATTATAAATTAGAAAAACATGATTTTCAGTGTATACTGAGGGAAATTAATTCAGGGAGGAATAATGAAATTACTGGAAGAGCGTATCCTCAAAGATGGTCAGTATATCGGTAATGGAATTCTCAAAGTAGATAGTTTTGTTAACCATCAGGTTGATCCGATATTAATGAATGAAGCAGGAAAGGAATTTGCCAAATTATTCATGAATTTCTCCGCCACGAAGATATTAACTGCTGAGATATCCGGCATCGCACCTGCAGTTTCAGCTGGCCTGCACCTGGGCATCCCGATCGTTTTTGCCCGTAAACACAAACCCATCACTATGCCCGATCAGGTATTATTAACCTTATCCCCTTCCCATACCAAGGGTAGAACAGTTGAATTGATTGTTTCGCCAGAATACCTGGGAGCCGGTGAAAGGGTATTGATCATTGATGATTTCCTGGCAACCGGAAAGACCATTGAAGGTTTGATCCGGCTGGCAGAAATAGCGGGTGCCACCGTTGTCGGTGTAGGTGCCTTGATTGAAAAGACATTTGAAAATGGCCGTGAACATCTAGAAGCAATGAATATCCATGTTGAATCTCTCGCAAGAATCGAATCTATGTCAGAAGAATCAATTATTTTTCATAGACCATGACACAGAATACGATCTTAATTCTTGATTTTGGATCACAATACACTCAATTGATCACCCGGAGTGTAAGGGAACAATCCGTATATTCTCTGCAGCTGCCCTGGTCCACTGATGCAGAAACCATCACAAAGATCCAGCCAGCCGGTATTATCCTTTCCGGGGGTCCGGCATCGATCTATTCCCAGAATGCACCAAAATTTCCCCCTTTCCTGCTTACACTAAAAATCCCACTGCTAGGAATCTGCTACGGGATGCAAGCTATGGCAGATGCTCTGCAGGGCGAAATCACGGCCTCTACGGCCAGGGAATTTGGCTACACGCAGCTTACCACGGAAAAACCTAACCCTCTTATCCCTGCAGGCGTCCACCAGGTTTGGATGTCTCATGGGGATCAAATCACAAAACTGCCTGGTGGGTTCTCCCAACTCGCAACAACCGAAAATACTCCTCTCGCAGCTATGGGAGATTTCAACCGCAAGTTATTTGGGGTCCAATTCCACCCTGAAGTGAAACACACTTCTATTGGCACTGAAATCATCAGGAACTTTCTCTTTCAAATCTGTAATATCAGTGCCAGTTGGACCCCCGCATCAATCATTAAGGAAAGTGTCTCCCAAATTAAAAAGGAAATTGGTAATTCAAGGGTCCTTGCTGCGGTTAGCGGCGGAGTGGATTCCAGTGTGGCAACCGCTCTGGTTCATAAAGCTGTTGGAGATCAGTTGGATGCGGTTTTTGTGGATACCGGGCTTCTCCGTCATAACGAGGTCCAGGATGTGCAGGCAGCTCTGCAAGGTAATCTGCAGATACACTTGCATACGGTCCAGGCAGCAAACCTGTTTTTCCAGGACCTAAAAGACATCACTGATCCAGAAGAAAAGCGCTCCAGAATCGGAAATCGTTTCATCCGTATTTTTGAGGATCAGGCCCGCAACTTAGGCACTCCTCAATACCTGGTTCAAGGTACTATCTACCCTGATGTTGTGGAATCCGCAGCGCCGGACAGACCAGATTCGGAAACGATTAAAACCCACCACAATGTTGGTGGACTGCCAGAGAATATGTCTTTTAACCTGATTGAACCGCTGCGGTATCTATTCAAAGATGAGGTAAGGAAAATTGGGGAGGAATTAGGACTACCCCACTCGCTGGTTTGGCGTCAGCCATTTCCTGGTCCTGGCTTAGCCATCCGTTGTCTGGGTGAAGTAACCCTGGAACGTGTCGATCGGTTAAGGCAGGCTGATGCGATCTATCTCCAGGAACTGGAAAAGGGAAATCTACTGCACTATAAAAAGGGTGCTGTAATCTGGGGATCATCTCAAGCCTTTGCAGTGTTATTACCGGTAAAGACGGTCGGTGTGATGGGGGATCAACGCACCTATGAGGATGTGATCGCACTCAGAGCAGTTACCACTGATGATTTTATGACCGCGGATTGGGCTCGTTTCCCGTCAGAGATTCTGGCCAGGATCTCCAACCGGATCGTTAATGAAGTAAAAGGCATCAACCGGGTTGTTTATGATATTACTAGTAAACCCCCCGGTACGATTGAGTGGGAATGACCTTTTCCCAAAACACATTATTGGTAAGAACAACCTTACTTTGATCATCAATAGTAAGGCCCTCCACTCTACTCAGCATAGTTAAATACCAAGACCCCATGAGCCAACTCGCCATGAAATCAACTCATGAACTTCCCAAAAAAGTAATCCTGGTTACCGGTCCCGCAGGTAATCTTGGATCAGCCGTTATCGAGAGGTTTCGTCAGGAATCTGTATCCCTCGTACTGCTCGACCGTCATCCCAACCGGATCAAAGAGCTCTATCCTGATCTGGAAGATTCAAAAGACCATCTTCTCTTTACAGGTGTCGATCTGACCGATCCTGAAACCGTTCAAACTGCCGTAGGCAATGCCTTAAGAACCTTCGGGCGGATTGATTGCCTGGTTCACACAACCGGAGGCTTTCAAATGGGAGAGCAGGTTCATGAGATAACTCCAGAAAAATGGGATCTGATGATGGATATCAATGTCAAAACGCTATTAAATACCACCAGGCCCGTCATTCCAGCAATGATCAATCAAAAAAATGGTATTATCATTACCATCGGTGCAAGGCCCTCCCTGCAAGGGAAAAAGAAAATGGGATCCTACAGCGCGGCAAAAGCGGCAGTGTTGAGATTAACAGAGAGCATTGCAGCAGAAGGCAGATCATTTGGAATCACAGCTAAGTGCATCATTCCCGGAACCATTGACACACCGGAAAATCATCAGGCAATGCCACAAGCCGATACATCCAAGTGGGTAAAAACTGAGACCATAGCGGATGTTATATTCGATACTTGCTTCAATAACATACTTTACGAGAAAGACGTGATAATCCGCCTTTAATAACCATGAACAATCATCCTATTTCTATACTGATCTTTGGCGCCTCGGGGGACCTCACCCAGAGGAAACTCATCCCTGCCTTATTCAATCTTTTTCAAAAGGAAAGGCTGCCAGATATTCGCATTCTTGGAACCAGTCGATCCAGCTATACCGACCAAGAATTCCGGGATCACTTGTTGGCTGGAATCCAAGAATTCAATCCCGATTCTTATCAGGCCGACAGTTGGAAGAAGTTTTCCCAGAAGATCCATTATCAAAGCGGTAACCTGGCCGATCCTGATGATTACATAAAATTAGCAGAAACATTAGCTGGTCTGGAAAATGGCCCGACAAATCGGCTGTATTACCTGGCTATCTCACCTGAATTCTACACACAGACGGTTCAAAACTTGGGTAAAACAGGCCTTGCCGATCAGGAAGTAGGGGATCAAACTCCTTGGCGTCATACGATTATAGAAAAACCTTATGGCAGGGACCTGGTCTCAGCCCGGGAACTTAATGAAAAAATCCATGAGATCTTCACAGAGGATCAGATCTATCGGATAGATCATTATCTGGGCAAAGAGACTGCCCAGAATATTCTCTTCTTCCGTTTTGCAAACACCATCTTCGAACCCGTCTGGGACCGCCGCTATATCGACAATATCCAGATCACCGTAGCAGAGAGTGTAGATGTTGGTCATAGGGGTGAATATTTTGACAAAGCCGGCATTCTGAGGGATATGTTCCAAAATCACCTCTTTCAGCTGCTTTCCCTGGTGGCAATGGAAGCTCCGGCTTCCTTTAATGCTGATGCAATCCGTAATGAACGGGTTAAACTGCTGCGATCTATTCGCCCGCTAGAAAGAAAAGATTCGGTTGCAGGTCAATATTTGGGATATTGCTCCGCTAAGGGCGTGGCGGATTATTCCCGCACACCGACCTATGCCGCTTTAAAACTTTACATCGACAATTGGCGCTGGAAGGGTGTGCCATTTTATCTGCGCTCCGGTAAATCGCTAAAGCGCAAAGCTACAGAAATCAATATTGAATTTCAGCGCCCACCTCATTTAATGTTCGGCATAACTGACCCTGATCAAATTACTCCCAATATCCTTTCCATTTGCATCCAGCCTGATGAGGGCATCCATCTGAAATTTCAGGCCAAAGAACCTGATTCAGAGCAGAAGATGAGACCAGTTGACATGGAATTCCACTACCAGCGTTTTTTTGGGGACAAAAAACTGCCTGGTGCCTATGAACGTTTATTAAGTGAAGCCATTGCTGGCGACCCCTCACTATTTACACGCAGTGATGGTATTGAAACGGCCTGGGCCATTATCGATCCCTTAATCAAGTCCTGGGAAGATCCCTCCACAGATGACCTGGCAGTTTACGACCCCGGCTCCTGGGGACCGGATGAGGCAGAGCAGTTACTTGACCGGGATGGAAACTGCTGGCAAATGAACTGTGGGTTACACGAAGATTGCATCGAACCCAATCCGCCCCGGGGTGAACACCCCTAAATTTATTGGACGTTTTTTATACTCTTCTATCAATCGCCCAATTAACCGCTGTGTTATAATGACTTCACCGGGGATGATAGGTATCGACGGAAGAGGTTGACCCCGGATCGCGAGCCGAGAGGCGCCGTTCTCGTAAAATCAGCGCAAAACCTTAAGTGCCAACCGCACTGAATATGCTGCTCTTCCTCTCGCTGCATAAGCCTGAGTAAGACAGACGATTACCTCAAGGTAATCTCGTTCACCTCCCTCAATCTCCTGCTGGTGGAGTCTGAACGTCAGAAAGCAGGAGTGCTGTCGAGCGACGCCGCTATACCGACTTAAGAGGGGCTTTCGGGTCCCAGCGGCTAATCAGCAGATACTTTGGGCAGTTGTAGTCCTGCTGATAAAAACAAACAATTGCCTACGCTCGTAGACGTCCGAGTGGTTAAATTTTTCGGACGCGGGTTCGATTCCCGCCATCTCCACCAAATAAAAAGAGGCTTACCTGTTTTTTAAGGAAAGTCTCTTTTGCGAATAATAACAGCTACTTGTTGGTAAGTCCGGGGTTATAAGACGAAATATTGTTTATGTTATAATCTGACTACTATGACAGAAGCCCAGCCGTTATTGCAGAATTCAATACCTCCCGAAGAAAATGACTTTGCAGAAGAATCTGGCGAGGACAAAAGATCAGCAGGAAAGAAAATAGGCCTGATCATCGGCGCTGTGCTGGTTTTGGGTTTGGTGGTTGTCGGCCTAGTTTTGTTGCTTCAACCCGGAACAGATACAGCCCGCATCAGGGATGTGTTTATTATATTTATGGCTCTGGAATTTCTGTTGATTGGAATTGTAATGATCGTTTTGATCGTACAATTAGCCCGGTTAACACTGCTCCTTCAAAATGAGATCAAACCGATTCTAGACTCCACCAAGGAAACAGCCAACACATTACGGGGCACAACTGTATTTTTAAGTGAGCGCCTGGTAGAACCTGTTCTGAAAATGAATCAGTACCTAGCAGGATTAAGCAGAATTACTGACTTCTTTAAGTCTAATAAGAAATAATTTTTTCATTTCAAATAAACTAGGAGTGTGAACCATGTCTGATAATAATAATGAGTTTGGCGCCTTCATGTCTGGTCTATTGCTGGGCGGAATTGCTGGAGCGGTCACTGCCCTGCTGTTAGCACCTCAATCGGGAGAAGAAACCAGGAAAGTCATTCTAGACAAAGGCCTAGAATTGAAGGACAAAGCTCTTGAGACTGTCGAAGATGCCCGCCAGAAGGCTGAACAAGCTGCTGAAGAAGCCAGAATCGCTGCCCAAGAATATACTCAGAAACTCCAGGACCAGGCCAAGGGCCTTCAGGAACAAGGAAGAGTAATCCTAGAAGAGCAAAAACAAAAGATCACAAAGGTTACCAAAGGCGGGAAAAAAGCTGGAGACGAAGCAGAAGCTTAACCATTTCAATTAAACAACAAAACTGATAACAAACCTGCCAGCTGATTTGGCGGGTTTGTTCTTTAACCCGGCAGTATCTGGCCGATAGAAGCAGAGATATCCCCTGCCAGAACTGCTGCCGGGCTGCCATTGATTTTTGCTGCCAGTTCGCCTGCTCTGGCATGAATCCAGCAACCAGACGACGCCGCATCAAACGGCTCCAGACCCTGGGCGATCAACCCAGTTATTATCCCCGCCAGTACATCCCCACTTCCAGCTCTTGCCAAAGCGGGATTTGCTGAAATTAGGATTTTTGTTCTACCGTCCGGAGCTGTAACCACTGAGTGGGCACCTTTTAATAAAACAATCTTCTGCCAGCGGCGAGAAAATTCTTCCGCGATTTCCACTCTATTTTCTTGGATCTTCTCAACAGACAATCCTGTTAATATTGACATCTCTCCAGGATGAGGAGTTAATACACAACCACAGGAAATCTTATCCTGCCATTTATTTATGGCCGAGAGCAGCCGCAAACCATCGGCATCGATTACCAGCGAAGGCAATCCCTCAAGATCGAGGATCTTCTCCAGGAACCTTCCAGTATCTTTCCTGGTTCCAAGGCCTGGTCCGATCAGGCAGGCCATCGCTTTGGGGATTATTTCTTTAATTAGACCACTTGCTTTTTCCGAGATTCCCCCACTCTCTTCTGGGAGAACAATCCAGGTGGCTTCAGGCAATGTTTTAATTAATCCCTGGTAAATCCCTCTTGGCACTGCCATTGTCACCAATCCGCATCCTATTCTATAAGCCGATTTTCCAGCCAGTATAGCTGCACCGGGATATTCCTCCGATCCAGCGATCACCAAGCTGGTGCCAAATGTTCCTTTATGGGCGTCCGGCGGACGATCAGGCAGCCTGGATAGAACCCACTCTTCTTCTATTATCTCTCTGGTAATCGTGTCATATTCCGGAAGTCCAGGAGGCAGCCCGATATCCACCATCTCCAGCTCTCCCAGGTATTTATAAGCTGGAAATTGAAGGGTTCCGGTCTTTACTGCAGCCATAGTTACAGTCAGATCTGCTGCCAAACAAACTGGTGAAACCTGACCGGTCTCACAATCCACACCGGAAGGGCAATCCACTGCAACGATGATTGGTCGATTCTCAAGCCTTTCCAAGATTTCTTTTACATTTCTCATCAAAAGATCAAGCGGTGGACGCAGGGGGAGTTTTATGCCAGTTCCCAATACTCCGTCGATCAGTATGTCAGTTGCTGCCAAAGCAGACCGGAGATCTACTGCCGATTGATCTGGATCAAGATAATCATCCAGAATGGCACCTCGATCCAGCACTCTTTTGATCAAAGGGTCAGATACCTGACGCTCCCGGAGGAAGATCACCCCGGCAATCCACCCCCATGATAATAAATAATCCAAGGCTACCAGAGCATCGCCCCCATTATTCCCGGACCCTACCAGGGCAGTAACTCTTCTGCCCACCGGAGATCCGTATCGTTCATGGATCAGCTCTGCTAAACCTTTACCAGCTGCTTCCATCATTGTTTGATATGAATGGCCGGCCGCGTCAGCAGCCCTCTCTATAGCGATCATTTCACTAACACTGACATATTTCATAGGCGTTCCTGAGGAAGTGTAATTTATCTTGTTAACTTAGTTTACCAGACAGCCTTTATTCTAAGGGGCAATACCATTGTTGCATAGATGTGTTAAAACTTGTCATAAGTACACTGATCTTATTCCATTATCGGCTATACTTGAAGAGAGAGTTACAGACTACAAATATGTTTAAAAGCGACTACATCAAAGCTTTAGATGACTACAGAAAAGCCCGGCGTGGAGCAGCTGTCCAGGAACTGTTGGCACGCCTGGCAGGCAATACTGAAGGTACCGAGCTACATTCCTACGAAGAAGTTCGCCAGCAGCTTCAGGCTATCGAAAAAAGCACAGAATATCTAGAAGAAATCCCCCTGGATGCCATTGTTGGCAGTGTTGGCCGGCACCATGATTTCACTCGGAAATTTCTTCCCAAGTCTTCCATAAATGAAGATCGTTGGGCCCGGGTGATGGCAACCTCCCAGGGATTATCTGGTTTACCTCCTATTGAAGTATATCGAATTAGCGATGTATATTTTGTACGAGATGGCAATCACCGGGTCTCTGTTGCCCGACAAATGGGCAATACAGCCATTCAGGCCTATGTGACCAATGTCGAAACAAAAGTTGCTCTTACTCCGGATTTCACACCCGACGAATTGATTATCAAATCCGAACAGGTCAAATTTCTTGAAAAAACCAAGTTGGACAGAATTAGACCCAGCGCTGATCTATCAACAACCAGTGCTGGCGGCTACCCAACCTTACTACAACATATTGAAGTCCACAGATATTATCTAGGGTTGGAAAAACAGCAGGAAATCCCCTATGAAGAAGCAGCCGCCCATTGGTATAAGGATGTTTTCCTTCCGGTTGTGAATATAATCCGCAAACGAAATCTATTACGCGATTTTCCTGATCGTACTGCTACAGATCTTTACTTATGGGCGGCAGATCATCGGTCAAGCCTGGAGCAGCAAGTCGGTTGGGATATCGGAGCAGAGGCTGCTTTAACAGATCTGTCTGAGACATTTAGCTCGAGAAGAAAATCAGGTTTAAAGGTGTTTTCGAAGGTGATCAATTGGTTAATACCAAATGCCTTAGGAGATGGGCCGCCTGTAGGAACCTGGCGGGAGAAGCTGGACCAGATGACCATCCTTGAACATCTATTCAACGACTTGATTGTCGCCATGGATGATAGTCCCACTGCCTGGCAGGCCCTTGACC
>Ga0307419_10000885_pt1 | contig 15443 bp, 12 predicted proteins | sample SalMarWE160230MG_2_FD_202512 | JGI IMG/M metagenome (GOLD analysis project Ga0307419, IMG submission 202512) | Salt marsh sediment microbial communities from the Plum Island Ecosystem LTER, Massachusetts, United States - WE1602-30 | ecosystem: Environmental > Aquatic > Marine > Intertidal zone... | reverse complement strand
TCCCTGTCTGCCACTATTTTTATTTTACCGTTATTTCCTCCCACTTCCGTATTTTTCCTGAATATCCTGTTGCGACAGAGCTGTTGGCCTGCCGGATTTCATCCTTCCCCGAACCGGCCCCTGTATGCCCAGAGTCCCAGTGCAGGGTTTGAAATGTAAAAGATCTTTTCTCCCCCGGGCAGGGTATTGAATCCGTCTTTCAGGCTCCCGGGATCGTATTTTTTCAGCATATCTTCCAGCTTACCGTATTTGAAACCAACGCCTTCGATCTCCTCCCTGCTCAGATGTCCCGGGCAGTAAGTGACCCCGAAACGGTTCTCAGGGGAGCCGTGGATCAGGTGGGCCGCCGCGCTCAGATTATTTTTCAGGTCCCCGTTTTTGTCGACAAACCCGAGTATCTCGGGAGTGGTGCGGTAGCCGTATTTACGGATCAGGGCATCAATGGCCCTGTCCTCCCCGAATTCCTTCACACCCGGTGCAAGAACAATCAGTTCCCCATCGTCTGCAAGCGCCATCCGGGTCCGGTAGATGCTTTTGTTCCCCAGCCAGGTACTCTTAAATTCCTCCGGGTCGAGGTAAACCACCACCTTCTCCAGGGATTTTTCAAGCATTTCAAAATTAACTTGCAGGGAAAGCTCGCTGGCCAGCTTAAAGCATTCCATGTCATCCCCGATGTAGAGTCCCCTTACCTTCAGTCCCCCTTCGGGGTCCGGGCTCACCACCGTCAGCACGTAGATTACCGGCAGACCTGTAGCAAAATGTTCAGAGGCATAATTGAGCACGCGCCGGACCGGGTTGTCGGCCCTTCCCATGAGCTTTTCCATCCCATAGGCGGCGCCCAGGAAATGGCTCTTGTTGATCCCTTCCGGTCCCCCCGTACCCACGAAAATATTCTTGTTGTAATTGGCCATCCCGATGACCTCGTGAGGCACCACCTGTCCGATGGACAGGATCAGGTCGTAATCCCCCTCCACCAGCATGCGGTTTACCTGGGCCGGCCAGGGGTAACTGACGATCCCCCCGGAGACTTCCGCGACGTATTCGCCGGGGACCTCCCCCAGAGTCAGGACATCTTCCCTCCAGTTATGTACGCGGAATTTTCCGGCCGGCACATCCGGGAACATCCCGGCTATTTCACGCGCCGACATGGGTGCATGTGTGCCGAGTGCCGGCAGCACATCCCTGAGGGCCGCACCGAAATACTCTTCAGCTATTCCTGTAAGGGGACCGGCGAAGGAGTGCTTCCGGGTAAAATCGGGTGGAATGGCCAGGACCCTGCTCCTGGGACCCAGCCTGTCAAGGGCTGTAAAGAGTCCCTCCCTGAGTCCCTCCTGTCCCAGGTCATCCTTTTCCGATCCGCGCTGATACAGTATCATGATTCCGTCGGTTTAATTTCTCTCAATTTAATTCTTATGCCGGGTTTATTGCCAAGCCTGTCCGTATTCACCTGGCTAAACCCCGCCGTAAGCCGAGTAACCCCCGTCCACCGGGATCACGATGCCCGTTACGAAGGCGGCAAGGTCGGAGAGCAGAAAAAGCACGGTTCCCTGCAATTCCTCCACTTCGCCGTACCTGCCCATGGGTGTGCTGGTGATGATCTTTCTGCCCCTCGGGGTCACTTCTCCTGTTTTTTCATCCACCAGGAGAAAACGGTTCTGCTCGGTCAGAAAAAATCCGGGTGCGATGGCATTAACCCTGACGCCTGTTCTGGCCAGGTGAACGGCCAGCCACTGCGTGAAATTATTGACGGCGGCCTTTGCGGCCGAGTAGGCCGGGATCTTGGTAAGCGGTTTGTAGGAATTCATCGAGGAGATGTTCAGGATCGAACCCTTCCCGTCCTCCACCATATCCCTGCCCAGGATCATCGAGGGGAGCAGGGTGCCTTTAAAGTTCAGGTCGAATACCCAGTCGAATCCTTCCATCTGCAGTCCGAAGAAGGTCTTTTCCCAGTCCCCTTTGGCGGAAGGATCCATCGTCTCCACCTGTGTGGTGGCTTTCGGCGAATTCCCCCCTGCCCCGTTGATCAGGCATGATATCCGGCCGGCCTTCTGGTGGATGGCATCACGCGCCGCCTCAAGAGATTCACGGCTGAGCACATCCGCCTGCAGGCCGAGCACCGGGTTGCCGGTTTCCGCCTGGATCCGGCCGGCCACCTCCGCGGCAAGCTTTCCGTTGATATCTAGGATCACCACTTTCATCCCGACGGATGAAAGTCCCTTTACAATTGCAGATCCGATCACCCCGGCCCCTCCGGTTATGACACAAACCTTGTCTTTCAGTTCCTTAAAAGCTGTTTTTTCCATGTTGTAGATTTATACCTGGTAGCTGCACAGGTTTTCCCGGCAAATGATATCGATCGGGATGAGCTGCTCAGGCGTTGGTTTTTTATTAAGTCTCAATGCATTAAATATGCACATCATTGCTTTGTAACCCTGTTCGCGGGGTTTCTGGCTGATCAGGAAATCAATCGTACCGTTGTTGAGGTATCTGATGTTGGGATTGATCAGGTCGTAACCCACTAGCATGATGTCCTTCCTGCCGGTTTCTTCCAGGAAGCGGGCCACCTGGTAAACCCTGGAATTCGTGACGAAGATGCCGCGGATGTCCCCGTACTTCCCGAAAGCCTCGCTTAGCGCCTTTTCTATGTACGCATAGGAATCCTTCGGCATTGCCAGGCTGAGGATCCCCGGTCCCGCGGAACCGTTGGTTTTCTCCCAGTATTCCCTGAAGCCCTTTTCCCTGTTCAGGATATGGCTGTAATTGTCCCTGTCCCCCGCAATGCTTACCAGCAGAAGCCTGCCTTTTCCCTGCATCCCTGTTTTCATCAGATGGGCAGCTACCGAACCGCTGCGCCTGGAGTCCTGTCCCACATAGGAAACCTGTCCCGGGTGCCGGATGTTATCATTCAGCGAGATGAATGGAATATCCTTTTCTCTGCAGCGGTCAAAAAACTCCCGGGTCTCCTGGTTGAAAACCGGGGCTGCTATGATGGCATCGGGCCCTGCTTTCAGGACCTCCCGGCTCCGGAGCAGGAATTCCTGCTTGTCGAACTGGTCGTACAGGTAATCCCTGACCTCGATCCTGAAATGCCCGAGCTCGGAACAGGCATCGTTGATCCCGGTGAGCGGTTCTTTCCAGAACCAGTTGCCCCGGGTATGGTAGGGCAGGAGCACCGCGATCCTGAAAGGATGCCGGGAAGCAAGGCTCCTGGCAAGGATATCCGGTTCGTAGTGCATTTTCTCCAGGATGCCCAGGACCTTTTCCCTGGTCTTCCGGGAAACCTCACCCCTCTCGTGGATCACCCGGTCCACGGTGCCCGTTGAAACCCCGGCACGGTTCGCTATATCTTTTATCCGGATCCTCAAATCAGTTTTTTTCAGATTCTTCACACAAATGTAAAAAATAAATTGTAATTTCGTGTGCGCACACGGACTATTTTATAATCTTCCATAAATCATGCAAATATCAAAGTACTCTTTTGGAATCGGTGACCGGTTCGGGCACCAGGGGAAAGCCCAGCTTTCCGCCCTCATGAAGGTTAAAAACGCAGGCATTGACGTCGTACCGGTCTGGAACAAATCCAACCGGGAGCACGGGATCGTCGGCACTTCTCCAGCGGACGTCAGGAAGGAAGCCGATGCGGCGGTGCGCGTCCTGGGATGGAAAGGCGAATACCATGTCGACGCGGACCACATCAACCTGTCGAACGTTGACGGGTACATTGAGTATTCCGATTTTTTCACCCTCGATGTGGCCGATTACATCATGAAACCACCGGATTCCGGAAGCCTGGGATCCTTTGTTGAACAGAACCGGAAATACACCGGAAAGCTGCGGATCCCGGGGATCGGCGAAGCCTATGAAATCACGGATGAACGGCTTTCGGAAATCGCGAACAAATACCTTTTTGCGACCCGGAAGGCCGCTGAACTTTACCGGCACATCTCCGGGAAGAAGGGGGCGGGCAACCTGATCCCCGAAGTCTCAATGGATGAGGTGGCCCAGCCGCAGACCCCTGTCGAGCTGTTCTTCATTCTGGCCATGCTGGCAGGGGAAGAAGTCCCCCTCCAGACCATCGCCCCGAAATTCACGGGGAGGTTCAACAAGGGAGTTGATTACGAGGGGGACATCCGGCAGTTTGAAAAGGAATTCGAGGAGGACCTGCTGGTCATTGATTTCGCCGTGAAGGAATTCGGGCTGCCCCGGAACCTTAAGCTCAGCGTCCACTCCGGATCCGACAAGTTCAGTATTTACCCGGCAATGGGCCGGCTGATAAAAAAACATGACAAGGGGATCCATGTTAAAACCGCCGGTACCACCTGGCTGGAAGAGGTCATCGGCCTGGCTGCCTCGGGGGGAGAGGGACTGGAAATGGCCCGTAAGATCTACCGGAAGGCTTATGAGAAACAGGAAGCTCTCTGCGCGCCCTATGCAACGGTGATCGATATCCACCCGGAGGGCCTGCCCTCGCCGGAGGAAGTATCCACCTGGAGCAGCGAAAAATTTGCCGGCACCCTGCGGCATATCCCCGGGCACGCGGATTACAATCCTAACTTCAGGCAGCTGATCCATGTGGGTTACAAGGTCGCCGCGGAAATGGGAAATGATTATTACGCCGCCCTGGATAAAAATGCCGGGATCATTGCCCGGAATGTCGAAGAAAACATTTACGACCGGCACCTGAAAAGGCTTTTTAACCTCTGATGCCCCGGAGATGGACCAAACAAAGAATCCATGGAGCCAAATAAAACAAGAGCATGAAAAAATTTCTTGACGAGAATTTCCTGCTGGAAACAAAAACGGCAGAGATCCTGTACCACCAGCATGCGAAGGACCTCCCGATCATCGATTACCATTGCCACCTGCCGCCGGATGAGATCGCGGGGGACAAACGGTTCGACAACCTGACCCAGATCTGGCTCAAGGGTGACCATTACAAATGGCGGGCAATGCGCGCCAACGGAGTTCCCGAAGAATTCATCACGGGGGCCGCCCCGGATGAGGAAAAATTCCGGAAATGGGCCGAAACGGTCCCCTTCACCCTCAGGAACCCGCTTTATCACTGGACCCACATGGAACTGAAACGTCCCTTCGGGATTGAAAGGATCCTGAACAGCGATACGGCTGACGGCATTTACAGGGAGGCCGGGGCCATGCTTCAGTCCCCCGCCTTCAGCACCCGCAACATCCTGAAAAAAATGAACGTCGAAGTCGTCTGCACCACCGATGATCCCGTCGACAGCCTGGAGCACCACCGGGCGGTAAAGAAGGAGGGATTCGGGATCCGCATGCTGCCGGCCTGGAGGCCCGACAAAGCCATGGCCGTGGAAAACAGCCACAGGTTCAATGTATACATGGATGCCCTGTCCGGGGCTTCCGGCACGGAGATCAGGACCTTCAACGATCTGCTGGACGCCCTGAAAAAAAGGCATGATTTCTTCCATGAGAATGGCTGCCGCCTTTCCGACCATGGCATCGAGACCATTTATTCGGAAGAACATACCCAGGCGGAACTGGAAGCCATATTCACCAAGGTTCGCTCCGGGAAGAAACCGGGACCGGATGAGATCCTCAAGTTCAAATCGGGCATGCTGGTGATCCTTGCGATGATGGACCATGACCGGGGATGGACCCAGCAATTCCACATCGGGGCCATCCGGAACAATAACTCCCGCATGCTGGAGGTCCTCGGTCCCGACACCGGCTATGATTCCATAGGGGATTTCGAGGTGGCACGCCCGATGTCAAAATTTTTCGACCGCCTGGAATCCATGGAAAAACTTACGAAAACCATTGTCTACAACCTGAATCCGCGCGATAACGAACTGATCGTCACGATGCTCTATAATTTCAACGACGGGAGCACCCCTGGCAAGATGCAGTTCGGTTCCGGCTGGTGGTTCCTGGACCAGAAGTACGGTATGGAAAAGCAGATGAATGATCTTTCCATACTGGGACTGCTGAGCAGGTTCGTGGGCATGCTGACTGATTCCAGGAGTTTCCTGTCCTACCCCCGGCATGAATATTTCCGCAGGATCCTCTGCAACCTCCTCGGCAATGATGTTGAAAAGGGACTGATACCGGCCGACATGGCCCTGCTCGGGAAGATGGTGGAAGACATCAGCTATTACAACGCCCGGAAATATTTCGGATTTTACGACTAATCCTTTACAGGATCAGGTCCTGCCTGAGAAGACATTCCCCCAGGTCTGTTTTACATAAGGGATATGCCGGCCTTCCGGCATTTATCCAGCATCTCTCCCGACCAGATGCTTGCCTGGACCTCCCCGATATGCGCCTTTCTCATGAAATACATGCAAAGCCTTGACTGACCGATCCCCCCTCCCGCCGACTCTGGAAACTCCCCGTTCAACAGGCGACGGTGGAACAGCAGTTCCTTCCGTTCGTTCTTTCCCTGCATATCCAGCTGGCGCAGCAGGGCGGTCTTATCTACGCGTATCCCCATGGAGGATATTTCAAATGAGTCTTCCAGGATTGGGTTCCATATGATGATGTCACCGTTCAGGCCCTTCTTCCCGTTCCCCGTATCGGTCGACCAGTCGTCGTAGTCCGGTGCCCGCCCGTCATGCGGTTTTCCCGAAGCCAGGGGATGGCCGATACCTATGATGAACACGGCACCATACTGCCGGGCAACCTCTTTTTCCCGTTTCTTAATATCAAGTTCAGGGTACATTTCCTCCAGTTCCTCGGTATGGACGAAATGAATGTCATCGGGCAGCATTGGTTCGATGTCCGGGTGGTTCTCAAAAACAATGAACTCGGTCCGTTTCAGAACTGCATAAATCTGCCTTACGATGGCCTTCAGGTTATCCAGGTTCCGTTCTTCGGGCATGATTATCTTTTCCCAGTCCCACTGGTCCACGTAAATGGAATGAATATTCGTCAGCTCCTCGTCCGGGCGGAGAGCATTCATGTCCGTATAGATTCCGTAACCATTGGAGATCCCGTAGTCCGCCAGCATCATCCGCTTCCACTTGGCAAGGGAATGGACCACCTCGGCCGTCGCTTCATCCATATCCTTGATCTTAAAGGATACCGGGCGTTCGATGCCGTTCAGGTCGTCGTTGATGCCCGTGCCCCTGAGGACGAAAAGCGGGGCCGTTACCCTTCTGAGTTTCAGTTCGGAAGCCAGGTTGAGTTCAAAAAAATCCTTGATCAGTTTGATGGCCTTCTCCGTCTCCTTGAGATTCAGCATAGACCGGTAATCCTTCGGAATGTAAAGTTTCATTATTATTTTTTATTAAATCAGGCACAAAACTAAATAATTCGTATTTAAATCATCTATTTATGTTACATATTTTAAGAAATTTATTATAATATATACCAATTCGTAACAGTTTACCGGAAATGAACTCACTTCGGAATGAGTGCTGATCATCCTTCCCTTATACCGGATAGGGTACCGGGAAGGGAGCGGGTAGCGGATTCCGCGGGATGGTATCGGGGACCAGGTCACGGAATTCATAGAATTCTTCCCCTTCACGGATCCGGATTTCACGACGCTTTTCGATGAATTTTACGTCGAGGTTAATGCTTTTCATGTGGTCAAAACGGACCTCGTACCGATCGAGTTCGGGAAGGAAGTTTTCTCCAAGTACATTGGAAACGGTAACCTTATAGGTAAGGGCTTGCGGGATATGCAGGATGTAAAATCCGAATGCATCGGTCAGTACCGAATAGGTTTGTCCACCCGGGCCTGTGGCTGTAACCTTGATGCCTTCAAGGGAGATTTTGCCTTCGGAACTATTGGGATCCCGGTCCAGAATGATTCTGCCCCTGATCTTGTAACTTTCCGCAAGCGGCACTGAGTGAACCGCATCGGAAGAGATATTGATTCTCTGCTGGGGACCGTTCACAAAATACAGATCCTGCAGATTACCGAGAGGGAGAAAGGTCAGATTATAGTTGCCCTCCGGGAGATTGGTATATTTTATATGTCCCTCGGTATCGGTGATAAGGGTCACTTCAATGAAATTGGTTTTCTGCTCAGACACTCCCTGGTCCCTGCTAATGTTGACCATGATATTCGGGACCGGAGGCTCGGCAGGTTCCCAGAGCCCGTTCCCGTTCAGGTCATTGAAAAATACACCCCGGTAGTCAAAATATTTCAGGCGGGGTTGTTGAATGTCAAAGGATTTCCTGATCCCCGCAAATACATTCACATCCTTGGTTGAGCTGCGTCCGAATTCCACATCCCTGCGACTGTTCATATACATGTTTCCACTCAGGTAAAGCAGCCAGCCCTGCGGTAAATAAAAATCCCCCCTGAGATTAAAGATCAGGTTCTCCCTTCCCGATGGCATATAGTAAAGGTAACTGGCGTATCCGGCCAGGCGTATGACGTTTTTAAGCAGGAATTTCTCGAAAGAGGGACGAATTTGAATACTCTGATTTGCCTGGGGGGTTTCATCTAACTGTACGCTTCGGAACAGGTCGGTTGATGTGCCACTCTGGTAAATGGCAGTTACTCTCCAAATCTGATCGTAATAGTTTATTCCAACATCGTAATGCAGGGCATTGTAGTTTTTAAGGCCGAAGCCAGGATCGTCGGAAGAACCCCGGAAAATAAGATTGTACAAGGCAGCGGAAGGGGTAATCCGCCTTTGGTCATCGAGCCGGAAGGATACCGATCCCCTTATCCCCGGATAATAGGAACGGTAAATGGAGGTATAGCCGGTAACCCGGTCATAAAAATTCCTGACCACTGAATTGTAAATCGGGCCGAACTGGTAAACGACTTTTGAATTGGTGATTATGGCAAAGAGACGTCCAAAATCATTCATGTCGAAATTTGCAGGATAAAAGAAAGCGTATGGATAACGAACTGCCTTGAAATAATTTCCGGAGTAATAAAGGTCAAATCTGAAGCCGGGATTAACGATGTATTTACTGTCAACATCCAGCCGGATGCGCCCGCTGTTTCGAGTAGAACTTGGAACGGTGTTCAGGTTGTTTATCCTGAATATGAACTTCTCTGACCGATACTGGTAACTGAACCGATAACTGATGCCCAGGACCGAAGTGTCCGGAGCCGACACAAATCGAGGATCCCGATAATAGGCCGACGATCCCACCAAATCGATTCCAAGGCTATGCCTTTGTTTGAGTATGAAATGGGAACCCATGAGGATATAAATTCCTCTATAATCCTGGCTGGGATGATCCTCATAGGTTAATCCGGTCCGCAGTTTCACACTCCCGAGCTGTATATCCCAGCCGGCGGATACTCCCCTGTACAGGGCAATTGGATGCTGCATAAGGGAAAAATACGCGGTATTCCTGGGATTCACCTGATAACTTGTGTTTACACCCCAGCCACTGATGTAATGTATGTCTCCCCCGTAATTGTTATTCCTTGCACGGACTGAAAGACGCGGATCCCGATAGTTGATGTCAAACTGGAATTGTCTGTAAAAGTCGAAGTTAAAATGGTCATCGCCCTGGAAATAAAGGTTATTCAAAGCAAGCAAATAATCAAGATCCCTCTGATTTTTAAACAGGACATTACCGAAAACCCGGGTATTGAATTTGGTTGGTGCGGCAGACAACAGGTTATAGGCTTGCAGTTCGAGATTCAAGGGTGAAGTGCGTTGCAGCCTCACGTTGTTGAAATCGCTGTTCAATTGATTCAACCTGACTTGCAGATTATGCTCTTGATCAAAGGTTGAAGCTCTTATGTTTATGGTGGATTCTTTCCAGTTATTCTGATATTGTTCCACCTGTCCGAATTTGAGGCTGCTGTTGTATTTAACCGGAATCCGGATTAGCGTATCCTTCACCGGGGGGAGATTGATGTAACGGACCTGTTTTGCCTGCTCTATCTCATCCAGGACGTACAGCCTCCCGACATCAAAATCAAGCCGGATGATCTCATAAACATTACCCTTGTTATTCAGCTGGATCTCAAGGTCGGTCTCTTCCTGGTAGACATTGAAGAATATGTTTGATTCCCGCATATTGACACTCCAATTGCTCTTTTTGACAATGTGAAAATAGGCGGTAGTATAATGCGTTTCCCGGTCTTCATGAAAAGCCCCGGTGAGGACATAATGTAGTCCACCGATGACATTCCCAGGGATATAGATTCTGAGGGGGATAAAGGCTGAATCCCCTGCCGGGATGGTCAGCCTGGAATTTCCAAAGGTATAGATTGTCCAGTTTTCAGGGGCGGAGAACACAACGTTTCCGCTCAAGGCCTGCGGGCGGTTGTTTACGATCCGCAGTACCATAAAGAACACTTCGTTTTCTTGGTGTTCTATTTTTTTTTTAAAAAATCCAGGGTAATATCGTTGCCGGAAAGGCTATCTGCCTGTGCATGGATCAGGTTGTTCAGGGAAATCGCAAATACCAGTGTGGCTATGAATACAAACCTGTTCATGCCATGGATATATTAGAATCCCGGTCCGGTCGGGATCAGTTCAAATTCAATTTCTACCACATAATAATCAGCCGGTTCACCCAGCAGACTACCGTTCCCGCCTGCGGCCACAGGTTTGCCGCATTCGTAGGATATGGTTAGCTGGTGATTGCTCCAATCCAGGTCCGACCAAACCGGGTTGTTGTAGGAAAACAGGTTGGTCCATCCTGTACTGAGATCCTGATATCCGCTGGAAATGCCAGCCCCAAGTCCAACTGCATTTACCACCTGAATCCTGATCCGGTCGAGATCGAGGGAATACACATCACCCTGAATGCCGGGTTGCCCGTTAAAGGATCGAAAATTCAGGTCAAATCCTTCCAGATCATGCCCCACCTGGTTCGAGTCCACCAGCGTGATCCCCAGCACAGTCCCGTCAGCGATCTCAATTCCGTTTTTCAACCGATCCATGGTATTGAAATTAAAGGGGATCATGCCGCCGTACAGGACGGACAGCCTTGCATAATTCCACTCCTGCGAACATCCGTATGGCAGACCGGACAGGATCAGATAAAAAAGAATTATTACCCTCAGCAGGTATTTCATGAAAACGTAATGCAGTATTTGCCAGATGGTGAAAGGGTAAAAATACGGACATATTCAGAAAAAAAATGAAGTGGCCGGCATTTTTTACCAGCCGCTTCACGGATTCTATATGATTAATTATCAATGGCGAGTTCGAAGATAACATTGGTCTGGTAACGATCGGGTACGGGACTCGGCTGCTGGTCAATCAGGGGGACCGTATTCATTTCATAACCGACTGCCCCGGCTTCCGATGTGCCGCAATACCAGGTAAGGGTGAAATCATTGTCGGTTCCGTCACCGGCATTGGCAAATCCGACCCTGTCATTGTCCTCGATCAGAAGGACAGGATAAACCTGCAGAGCCGTCACCAGGCTGGCATTATCGGTGGGTGTACTGAAAAGTTCGACATCAGAAGAATTTTTTGCGCTGCCGGCTGCTTCAAAATCATGTGTCCCGGCCTCGGTTATGCCGAATCCGACATTGTCCAGTGCTAAAGCATTGGCAGGATTATCTGTACCGATAAAGGTAGCATCTTCTGCACCATAAGTAAGTGCCCATCGGGTGGAGGAAGCGACGATGAAATTCGTCTGATAAAATGAATTCCCGGTCCCATCAATACCATTTTTGTATTCATCAATGGTATTGAATACAAATTCAATATTACCGCCGTTGGTGACAGTCATGCGAAGAACCTGGTTCAGGTTCACAGCGACAGGGATAACATTCCTGTCCCTCACTGCCTGACCAAAACCCATGGTAGAAAACATGAAAATTGTGGCAGTTGCAAGAAAAATCTTTTTCATAATTGGAGTTTTAGGTTATGGTAAAAATGTTAATTCAGACAGATACATGAATTCCTTATGAATCTTGAATCATTATTTACACCAACAAAGCAATTTGAATATTAAATTAATGATTCTTGATATCTAAATTTACGAAAGTTATTAACAATCTGATAAAGAATACCGGAATATTTTACTGAAAAGTTCAGTGGGGTTGGTGGTACTTTTTTAGTAATTTTGGATTCGGATTCTTCTGATGCGTTCATGAGATCATTCCAGCTCAAGTGTATATTTGCCTGCATATTGCTGAACATCAAAATGTTAGCAGGAGCTCAGGATTTCGAGGTTTCCCCGGTTCTGATGAGGTTCGATGCAGATCCTGGCGAGATCCAGATGAGAAACATCAACATTATCAATCATTCGAACAAACGGGAAAAGTTCCAGTTTTCACTTTCTGACTATACACTGGATGCTGAAGGTAACAAGCACTCCGCTCCTGCCGGAACCACTCCCCGGTCCTGTACAAACTGGATCACCATCAATCCTTCATTTGTTGAACTCAATCCAAATGAGAGCGCTCAGATAGAAGTACTCATGACGGTACCTCAAAACGGATTCCAGTCAAAATGGGGCATCATAAATATCCAGCCGGCAAAAGAACAGGAAGCCATGTCTGCTGACAAGGAAATGGCTACCGGAGTTGTGGTCGTCCCAAGAATCATTGCGCTTGTTCAGCAATCACCCAAATCTAATACCAATTATCGCGGAACGATCCGTGATATTCATGAGGTGACCGGTGAAGAGGATGAGTTCAGGATTTTTCAGGCCACTGTTGAAAATATAGGTGATAAAGTACTTGAGGCGGAAGTTACCCTGGCGGTGGCCAATATCATGACGGCAAACGAGCGTACGGCTGAACCTGTAAAAATCACTGTCTACCCGGATAATTCCAGGATCGTGAAACTCTCACTCAGGGATAGGCTTTCACCCGGCCGGTATGCCATAGCGGCCATGCTCGATTACGGACATCGACAGCCCATCGAGATCACCCAGATGCTCCTTGAAATTGAATAAAATGCTCGTTCCATCCCCGTTTCGTCTTCCGACATTTGGCCTGGCCATTATGCTGCCAGTCTGCCTTCTGGCGCAGGAAACTGAGAGAACCTGGTGGGATGCGGAGCAGAAAATACTTCGAGAGGAGTATCAGATGATCCGCCAGGACGGGCGGATCATCAGGCATGGGGAATACCGCATCTGGTATGAAAACGGGGTGCTCTGGCAGAAAGGCCATTACGAGTATGACAGGCTGGAGGGGGTATGGCTGGACTACAATCCCGATGGTACATTGAAGCAAAGAATGATTTTCAGGAACGGCCTTCAGCATGGCCAGACCCTGGTATATTATTCCTCTGGAAAGCTATACCAGGAAATCGGATATGAAAATGACCGCCTCAACGGAACCGTCAGAACCTACTTTGAAAACGGAAGGCTCATGGAGGAGTCCACTTACCGCGACGACCTTCTTGAAGGCATTACAACAAGTTATTTTGAGGATGGCAAACTGCGCTCGAAAACGCAGATGCTGGGTGGACTGGAGCATGGATCCATCCTGCGCTATTACGATAATGGGAATATCCGGGAGCAATCATTCAAGATAAGAGGAATGTATGACAGTCTTTTTATGGATTACTACAAAGAAGCCCCGGATGGATCGCTGGTGAAAAAATGCTGGTACAGGAGGGGGAAGTTACATGGCCCTTATACAGGCTATTACCCGAGCGGGAATGTGATGCTTGAATGCCATTATGTGAACGACCTGATCGAAGGGGAATATACTGAATTTTTTGACCTGAAGGATTCCATGGGAAACCGGAAGGTTAAATTACAGGGAAATTATACTGGCGGGAACAGAACAGGAATATGGAAAGGTTATTATCCCACCGGGGAAGTGCATACGGAAGGGGAATACCTTGGTGAAAAATTCCATGGTATCTGGAGAGTTTATTACCGCGACGGGCATATTAAACAACTTGGCAGGTACGAGATGGGAAAAGCCCAGGGGGAATGGACCTTTTATTACAACAACGGCCGAAAAAAAAACCAGGGCAAATACGTGGATGACCAGAAAGAAGGAGATTGGATGACCTGGTATCCGGAGGGTAATCTGATGAGCCGGATTCATTTCAGCAAGGGAATACGGGAAGGCTGGGCCAAAGCTTATGATAAAAGCGGGACAATGGTGGAAAGAGTACGATACAAGGATGGAATTAAGATCTCCGGAACCGAGTAAGGCGGGTCCGGGTAAAAACCAAAATACCCAGAAACAGATTTGAGCCGAAAACGGATGAAAACAATCGCTGTGTACACTATAAGCCTGGTATTTCTGATCTCTTGTGAAAATAAGGATACCGGAAGGATCTATGAAAATATTGAAGGCACTTTTACATGTGAAGAGAATCATCCTGCATTTGGAATACGCAGGTACCTGGTTGAAATTGACAGGGTGAAAAACGAAGCAGATCTTTACCTTATCTCCAATTTCTATGATGCAGGCTATAATGAATTCCTGTTTGCCCGGTTAAGCAGTTCCGATCTCACCATTACCGACCAGGTCGTTACAGGATTGCTGGTAAACGGCCACGGCCGTGTGAGCGTGGACCTGAAAAGGATTGACTGGGAATATGAAGTGGCGGACGGGATCGCCACCCAGAATATTTTAGCCCTTTATACCCGTAATTGATTCTAATATACCTGGTTATCTTAAGAGGATCCCGATGGATTGAAATCCAGCAGGATCTTCAGGTAGCGGGCCGGTTCATTTTCGATCGCTTCGAACGCTTCCTGGATCCGATCGGCGGGAAAGATTTCCGAGATCAGTAGGTCGGGGCGCAGCTGTCTGTTACCCAGTTTTTCAATCACCGCCGGGTAATCTCCATGGCTGACCCGTGAAGCTATGATTTTTGCTTCCTTCCAGATCAGTTCCTTGAAAACGACCGGTGCCGGTTCGTCTGTGAGTCCCAGTACACAAACATTCCCCCCGCCGCGAATGGACCGGATAGCTCCAACCACCGGATGAACGGTCTTCACCGGGAATTTCGGATGGCCGACCGCCTCAAATGCCGTATCGCATCCCCTGCCCCCGGTTCGTTCCATGATCTCTGCGACCGGGTCCGCTTTCAGCGGGTTAAGGGTTGTGATGTTCCCACCCGTGGAAGCTGCGATGGCGAGGCGTTCATCAATGACGTCTATCATGAATACCGGGGCATCGCTCACAGTCCTCGCAGCCTGCAGGATCACCTGTCCCACCCTTCCGGCGCCCCAGATGGCGATGCTGTCACCGGGAGCGATCCCCGCCCGTCGTACGGCATGGAATCCTATCCCGAAGATTTCCACAAGCGCAAGATGTTCCATGGGAATGCCTTCGGGCGCTTTATGGAGCATGCCTGCGGGAACATTGATCACCTGGCAGAAACCGCCGTCCATATCGATGCCGATCAGCTTCAGGTTCTTACAGGCGGGAAAATGGCCCCTTTTGCAGGCGGGACATTCGCCGCACCAGATGATAGGATCTATGGCGACGCGGTCGCCTTGACGGAATGAGCCTGAACGGGGACCGGTCTGTACGACGGTTCCGGCCATTTCATGTCCCGGTACAAAGGGCACCGGCGTCCGCGGATGGAAGTCCCCGTTGAAAA
>Ga0307419_10000882_pt1 | contig 15466 bp, 10 predicted proteins | sample SalMarWE160230MG_2_FD_202512 | JGI IMG/M metagenome (GOLD analysis project Ga0307419, IMG submission 202512) | Salt marsh sediment microbial communities from the Plum Island Ecosystem LTER, Massachusetts, United States - WE1602-30 | ecosystem: Environmental > Aquatic > Marine > Intertidal zone... | reverse complement strand
TACATGAATATCATAAGATGGAAGTATTTTAATTTTTTTACTGTATTGTACAGCTATTATTTTCAGTAGATCATATTTTGATATCGGTTTAGATGAAACGTGATATAAACCCTGTAAGTTCTTATTTTTAAAAACATATTCATCAAGGATACGAGCTATCTCGATAGTCGGAAAACCAGAAAAAATCGCATTTACATAACCCTGTACAGTATCTTTTTGCGAGAGAAACCATTCTACCAATCCCAGCTTTCCTTTTAACTCATGCCCAATAATGGAAGTTCGAAAAGTAATGCAGTGAGAATGATAAACTTCGCCAAGATATTTTGTTTTACCGTATAGGTCTTCAGCTGTGGAACGATCATTTTCAATATAATTTCCCTTCCTACCGTCAAAAACGCAGTCAGTACTAAAATGAACGAGTCTAGAGCCAACGTTTTTACATACTTCAGCAATCTTGTGAGGTAGTAAAGAGTTTATATAAATCGAAACGAGGGGGTCTTTTGAAACGGGAAGCTGTTTTATTATTCCGATACAGTTAACTACATAATCGGGGTATGTTTTCTCAATAACCATTTTAACACTATCAAAATGATCTCCATCGACGTGATCAATTAAGTGATCCGAAAGATCAGATGTAATAATGTAACGTAAAGGGGACGGGTTCCTGGCTGTTCCATAAACCGTGTATTTATTATTATTTTTTAGATAAAAAAATAATGCATGCCCAAGCATGCCCGTTACACCAAGAATTAAAATTTTCTTTTTTTTTCGAGAATTCATCAAAATTAGAAACCTGTATTTATTTAGTATAGACTATCACGTATTTTTAATGTTTTTATTAGCGACTCGGTTATTTTTTTTTAACTGACGCAATTCCAGTTCAAGTATACCGATTGCCTGAGCCAATATTCTATTCTTTTCACTCAACCCGGTGATGATGATCGAATAATGCATCAATAAAGCAAATACAGCCACCAGGAGAATTAAAAAGATCGCTGCAGGTGGGTAGGCAATACCAAGTAAGCGTGACACAACATCCAGCCCGTTTCTCCAGATGGAAAATACAACAAAAACAACGCTAAAAGCAAGCCAGACTAAAGAATAATCTTCCCGTATTTTTTTACGACGAATTAATTCAACAATGAAAATCAGAAGCAGTGAGCTGACAAAAACAGCAATATATTGTATTCGTTTTACATTGACAATTAAGCTGGTATCCATGTAGTGTTCCTTTTCTTTTTACAATGATTTATTCTTGCATTTTTCCTGTCCAGTATGAATAACTCCATTGCAACATATCATGAAGAGAGTGATTGCGATCCCATCCTAATTTCTTTAATTTAGAATTATCACCAACTATATAGCGTACATCATTTTTTCTATAAATCGTTTTATCCGTTTTAATAATTATATTCTTTAATCCGCTCATACGGATTAATTCATCCAGTACACGTGAAAGAGTAACACCTTCCCCGGAGCAAACATTATAGACTGCGCCCTTTTTCCCGGATGAAATTATAACCATGTATGCTTGTACAACATCACGAACATCAAGGAAGTCTCTTATAACATTGAGATTACCAACAGTAACAGTAGGAGTTTGAGCGCCCACTGCAATTCGTGCAAGTTGTTTGCAAAAATCAGGAATTACAAATCCCTCTACCTGACCAGGCCCAGAGTGATTAAAGGAGCGAGTACAAAAAATATCAAGATTCTTGAAATTGCAATATTTCGAGGCAACCTTTTCTGCAAAGAATTTACTCATTCCGTAATGGTTTAAAGGTTCACACGAATGCTCTTCTTTTATTTTGTTTGGTGGTGAAATCTGTGTTAATGATGCACCATAACATTCTGAAGAGCCTACTACAAGAATTTTTACATTCTTACCAAGTGATTTCAGTGATTCGAGCAAATTAACTGTACCCATAAAGTTGACATTATATGCCGAGTGAGGATACTGCTCGGCTTCCCTCGGATTGCTTATTGCAGCAAGATGGAATACCTGATCGGGTTGAATATCTGCAATTACTCTTTTTACTGACCGTATATCGGCTATATCGCATTCATAGTATTCAATACCGTGTTGTCCACTCGGTTGTTTGTGGTTGCTGCAGCCGTATACCGCTATATTCTGAGTCGACTTCAGAATTTCTTCAATTAAAAAATGGGCAACAAAACCGTTACTGCCTGTCACTAGTACATTCTTTAATGCATCCATTTTTTTACCAGATTGATATCCGACTCCATCATAAGTTCTACCAACTGCATAAAACTATACTCAGGTTTCCAACCCAACTTTTTTCTCGCTTTCTCTGAGTTACCTTTTAAAATATCAACTTCTGCCGGCCTGTAGAATTTTTTGCTTACTTCAACCAGCAACTTCCCTGCCTTTTTTGCAATTCCCTTTTCTTCAAGACCCTCTCCTTTCCAAATGATGTCTTGTATTCCAGCAATTTTAAACGCAAGTTCCAAAAATTCCTTAACTGTATGTGTTTCATTCGATGAAATTACATAATCATCAGGATTCTCTTGCTGAAGCATCAACCACATTGCTCTTACATAGTCTCCAGCAAATCCCCAATCTCTTTTTGAATTCAAATTTCCAAGTACAAGTTTATCCTCTAAATTATTCACCATACGGGCAACAGTATAGGTGATTTTCCTTGTTACAAACTCCCGTCCCCTGCGCGGTGATTCATGGTTGAAAAGAATACCTGAGCAATTGAACATACCATAACTTTCTCGATAATTAACTGTTATCCAGTGCCCGTATATTTTGGCAACCCCATAGGGACTCCGCGGATAAAAAGGTGTCTTTTCAGTTTGAGGGACTTCTCTCACCTTTCCAAACATCTCCGAGCTTGATGCTTGATAAAATTTTGCATCAGGTTTGACATGTTTGATCGCATCGAGCAACCGGGTTACACCAAGACCTGTAACATCGCCTGTAAATACCGGCTGGCTCCAGGATGTCTGTACAAAGGATTGGGCTGCAAGATTATAAACCTCATCAGGCATCGAAACTTTAATTGCTTCAACAAGAGAAGATTGATCGCATAAATCACCGGATAAAAAATTTATTTTATCCTGGATATGACTGATTCTTTCAAAATTCAACGTGCTCGATCTTCTTATCAGACCATATATCTCATAGCCTTTCTCAAGTAATAATTCCGCAAGATACGATCCATCCTGCCCTGTTATGCCAGTAATAAGAGCTCTTTTCAAACATTACCCCTTTTTGGTTTATAATTTATCGGACTTCATATATGTATAAACCATCACGTTCGACTTTATCCCTTAAAATCAATTTATAACTGGAATTTTTTATCAAACCTTTTGACAATATAAACCTGATACCAGTTTTAGCTAGATCATCTTCATTTAACAGCACCTTGACGATATCAGCCTGAACCAATTCAAATTGAGTCTGATTATTTGTAATATTACATACAACCTGACCATATCTATTGTATGCATTTTCATATTGACCCCCCGGGTCCAATAATTTCCACATCTTTAAATCCGGGTAAGTATGAACACTATTGAAAGTTTTAACGCCCAAAGCCACAAGTAAATCTCCTAAAACGATGTTGTTATTCGCTGCCCACTTTGCATCTGGGTATTTATTTTTTATTTCGATAACTTTTTGAGATATTTTTTTTTCATATATAGGATCCAGGCCCCGGGAAAGTGGGTTTACGGTAAGACCTGATACAACTAAATAAATTACAAGAAGAATCGAAAAGGACCTTCTCATGCCGGCTATATAACTAAAATTAATTATAAAGAAAAATAATAAAGTGACAATAAGCAATGTTTTTGGTTTTAAGTAATTTATCATGGGGGTTTTTACTATCGAATGATAATAAATAATAATGATGAAAACCGACAGTAATAGTGATTCATACCATCTAAAAGGCTTATGCTTTGAAAGTAAAGAAAATATCCATAAACTTAAATAAACTGTTACAAAACTTGCAATAAGCTGCATACGATTTTCAGGAACGTAAGAAAAAAGTGTCAGTTTGGATAGTATTTTCGGAAATGGGACTATTAGCCATGTAAGTTGAAACAAGAGGTACAATAAGACTAAAAGAAGAAAAAATTTGTTTTTTTCTAAACTATATACTCTAAAAAATACAAAAATGATGGCAGGTAGGAAATTAATTAGCGTACTGAGCTCACTGCTGTTACTAAAATGGATGTTTTTATATGGAAGCAACCAGTTTATAAGGTATAATTGCAAGAAATTAATATCGTAGCTTCCGCCATTGAAATACCTGTGACCAGGATATACTGTCTGTCTTACAATTGACATTGCATCCATACTTTTTGAAATAAAAGAATATAGCGAAATGACCACAATTAAAAAGCCTGCAGAAAACAGTAAATAATCATATTTCTCAATCTGAATACTCTTCCTGTTAATGTATATGATTGGTATAATGAACAATAATATAAAATATCCCAATGGCACCTGGAATGGAGGGTAAATCGTTAATATAAAACCCGTTATGCTAATACTAATTACAAAAATAAGTAATAGTCTTAATTTTTTGCTCACCCCGCTTGTATAATAATACACGCCTATGATTATTGCTTGAGAGTAAATTAATAACTCCACCAATCCTGTACTAAACCACCACTGTACCCCCGGTGCAAAGGTTACCCATAATGCACCAAGTAATGATAAAAACCGATTTCGATGCGTTACAATCATGCATAATTCAAATGATGCTAATAAAAGCAGCATCAACCTTGAAAACCAGAACCACGATAACCCAAACTCCTTGCCGAATAAAACATAACCCCAGTTAAAAGGTCTGCTTAAAAGTGTGGAATCAAATACCGGTGCGTTTAGAAAAAGAAGCATGTTTTGACCGTCAGAACGAATGTTTTTATTTATAACCGGGAAAAAATCTTCATTCTGAACTTGTGCTAATTGCATTGGTGTCAATACAAGCCATTCGTCGGATCGAATAGGTCTGTTCACACCCAAAAGAAGAGTACGACGATAATCTTTTGTTTTTTCATGAATATACCTGTCCCAAACTGATATTGAAGAACCGTGGAATTTACCTGAAACAAGAATTATGAATATAATGAAAGCAATGAGATACCTATGTCGGAAAATAAAATCAGCGAAATTTTCTTTTCTATTCTTCTTTAAATAATTCTTTAATTTCTCAAAAGATAAAAAGAGAAAATAAAGCAGAATTAAAGATGGAATGACAATGATAAACAACTGTAGCTTTTTTCTTATAATATTTTTTCGATTTCTTTCTTTATTGATATAGCTGATATCTTTTTTGATAAACAAATATGGGTCATTTCCTGCACTTGTTATTATAAGCAAACTCTTATTTACAGTAAGCCGATTTATTTGATTCGATGGCACAAGATATTCAGATAATCTTTCGGGAAACCAGCAATAACGGATTTTATTATTTACGATACAAATCTTTTTTATAGTTACCTGCCCCTTTTTATTGCCGGGATCAAAACGTAATCCATGTATTTTTTTTGCCGGGAGATCAAAGATTAAGGTTTTAAAACCATCCTGTTCATAAATTGTCACTTTTTCTGAATCATATTCATTGTATCTTCTGCCAATATTATAAAATAATTGGTATGTATTAGGGACCGGGCCTTTAATATCAATTAATACTCTGGTAGGGATATAATATTTTTTATTGATTATAAATACGCTTGCCAGTATGAAAGCTAACAACAGCAAATAAAATGGTAGTTTATTTTTCATAAAAATATTTACGGTATTTTCCCTAATTTATTTTTATGGAAAAATCCTCTTTTTCAAGAGTAAGGTTTAAATTATAGTATTCATCACCTTTATCAAGCACATGTTCCCATTTCCTCTGGAATAATTCGACCTCTTTAAACCAGCGTTTTTTCTTGAGCGGTGAGATATCTTCTCCTCTTGTTTTCAATTCATGATGATACAGTTCTGCATATGGTGTCCATACAATCAAGTACCCTTTATTCCTTATTTTAAGACAGAGGTCAACATCGTTTAAAGCGACCGTGTACTTTTCGTCAAATCCCCCCACTTCATCAAACACACTTCTCCGTATCATCATACAGGCTCCGGTAACAGCGCTTACATTCTGTATTATCTTCAACCTGCCTGCATATCCTTCCAAAACTCCTCCAAATCCTCTGAATGCATGACCTGCTATTCCACCAATACCGATTACAACACCTGCATGCTGTATTGTAACATCTTGATAATACAGTTTTGCCCCCACAGCACCAATTTCTTCGCGCAATGTGTGCTCCATCATTCTCTCAAGCCAGTCTGAATTAATAACTTCTGTATCGTTATTTAAAAATAAAAGCAGTTTTCCTTCGGCATATCGCACTGCAAAGTTATTGATTGATGAATAATTAAAGGGGTTTCCCCAATTAAGTATTCTTATTCCCTGTTCTTCCAATTCCTGATAAAACCTGAAAGTTTCCCTTTTTGTACTTCCGTTTTCAACTATAATTATTTCATAATTTTTGTAATGTGATTTTTCAAAGATCGAACTTATACAAGTTCTTAGGTCATCAATGTTGTCTTTGTTCGGGATTATTATAGAAACCAGTGGCTTATCGTTTATTACATATTCAACTTTATAAGTATGTTCAATTAAACCCTTATGCACTTTTCCGTTCAGTTTTACCCTCTCTAAATGATTTTGTAGCACAGATACTGTATTTTTAAATACTTTTTCTTCGTGAAAATCGGTGATGATAAACTGCTTGTATGTCCTGTCAAAATTTTTATGCGCTTCGTCTATCAAACCATAGAGGCTCTCAACATTACTTGTCCATGTAAATTTTCTTCGAACATACGAAGTACAGGTTTGACCGCACTTTTTCCTCAATGATTCGTTTCGGTATAACATGAGGATGAATGAAGTCAGTTCTCCTGTGCTTGTAAAATGGTATACACTAACCTCGGGGTGCGCCCCTATTGAGAAACAAACTGATGGTGTACCGACGTACTGAGCTTCGACCAATGGTAGATTGAAACCTTCCCAGAGGCTTGGAGAGAAAAATATATCGCTATGTTTTAAGACATTCATCTTGATGCTGTCGTCTACGTTTTCCAGCACATCAAAGCCTTCATCTTTAAGTCGTCTTTCAACAGGGTTGTCCTTTGGAATTGACCTTCCCATCATAATAAAATGCACGCGTCCTTTATCCATTATCTTTTGAAGCATATTCTTAACCCGTATCAGTAAATCAAACCCTTTATAAAAACCCTCCCCAACTCCAATCCTGGATAGTGTAGAGATTAGAAATGCTTTAGTATCTATACCCAAATAATTTCTTATATCAGAAGATATATCTACGTTATTGTCTTCAATATGATCAGCTCCATAATAGATTGTGGTGGAATTCTGAATGCCGGAGCATCTCTTTATAAAATCAGAAATACTGACATGAATGTGATACTTCTTAATTGACTTATATTTATCGCGATCAATTTTTTCTCTTTCACGCACTTCACTTCCAGTGAAGAAAGTTGGGAAGGGCTCGCCATTATCATAGGCGATCTTAATTGTTTTAAAATCATTGAAACGCGCTATGTGCTCCCAATAGGGAGGTGTGTGGACAATAATAATATCCGGCCTTACATCATGTATAGCCCGCTTTGAACTTCTGTAATCAGAACCGATAATAATACTTCTGTTTTTTAGTAAGCTACTATTCCGTATTCCCTCGGCATCTGGCGTTGCAATGAAAATATCATTTATACCCTTCTTCATTAACCCTTCCACCTGCTTCTTGATTACAAGCCCAACGCCATATCCCTGCTTCAACACACAGGTGAAAATTAGAATTCTCATTTTTTTCTCAGCTTTTTCTTCGTAAGTATACGACTACTAAATTTTTTAGACTTCACATCTTTGCATTTGACGTAACGTTATTCACTTTACTTCCCATTACCTCGGCATCAAGATACGCTTTCCATTTCCATAAATAATACTGGCGGTCTTTTTGCTTTTTATCTGCACCTACGTGAGACCGAAGTGTTTCATGTATTTTATTTTCAAGTTTGAGAATGATATTACTTCTTCCATACCGTAAGAACTTCAAGCAAAGATCAATATCATACAGACTGTTTTTATAGTTCTCATCAAAGCCGTCTATAGAGATAAAGTCATCTTTCCTGCAAAATAGACACGTCCCTGAAATCGCCGGTACATTGATATTATTTTTTTCTTTAAAAACATCTCGAATATTATCAGTTACACAATTGAAAGGTAAATACTTGTGCTGATCGTCTTCTCCTATAAATATCCCGGTGTGCATTAAATTGTTGTGCTCAGTAGCCAGAATTGTACCGATGCAACCGACATGTCTCCTTTTAAATACTGATTCTACTGTATTAAGAAATGACACATTCTGTATACGTATACTATTTTGCAGGAACCCTAAATATTTTCCGTGTGCAAAATGCGAAACGAGAAAGTTGTAATTGTAACTAAAATTAGAAGAAAATTCTTTATGGACACTTATCCTTGATTTAACAGATTCGTAGAACTTCAACACTGATCTATTAGTGGAACCCATATCACCTATAACAATCTCAATACCACGTTCTTTTTTTAGGCTGATCAGGGATTCAACAAGCGGGACAATATTCTCAGACGAATCCTTATTGAGAATGATTATTGTGAAGTCGGGGTTTGAGTGTTTGTCAGTACTTTGATTTTGAGTATTATTATACGAAGTCAAAGTATCGCCGGTTAATAGAGTACGTAATTCAGTCCCATCAGTAGTGAAAAGAGGGTTAATCTTTTTCAGATCAGCATGTAATTTATTTTCTTTCCTCACTCGTTTGTGATACAGAATTTTAGGTATATGAGCAATCTTTTGAGCCATCTCTGTACATCGTAGGACCAAGTCGTAGTATGCAGCGTCTTCATCTTCTATTGACGATAAATTCAGCCCCTCAACAAGCGTTTTTTTAAACGACACCAAACGACCCATATAATTACAGCTTCTAAGCGTATCCGGACTCCACTGCGGCTTGAATTGTGGATTAGATCGGAACAGCCCATTTTCATTAATAGTATCCTCATCTGAATAAATGAAATCGACATCCCTATTTTTATTTATTACACGCACTATTTCAAATAATGCGTCGGGTGCTAAAGTATCACAATCATTTACGATCGAGATATAATCCCCCGTTGCTTTCCGTATTGCACAATACGGAATAGCATCGGTGTCAAGTTCGCATTCTACAAGTGTGATCTCAGGAAATTGCCGTTCATAGTGTATCGCTTGACACATATTTTTTGCTTCATTAATGATCGCTTTCGAGCCGACGAGAATCGGCTCGAAATGTAGGTATGTTTGTTTTATTAAAGATTCCAGTAACTCCGAAAGCAGGTTTTTCATATCCATAGTGACTCTTATAATTATGCTTAAAAGCGGTAGGAATCTGAATTTATGGATCTTTTGTTTCAGTAACTGTTGTTCCGAAAGCTCATTTTTACTCATCCAGAGATAATACGGACTTTCTTTGATAATAATTTTAAAACAGGGGCGAAGGTACTGATCCTTATTTTTTGTTATTGCTTTGATTGATGGAAATATAGTATTCACGGAAAGATCTGGAACAGGTACGGCAATCTTAAATCCTGATTTCGCATACCCAGCAGATTTGAACTTTTTTACAATATCTCTCCTTTCCATTCCGATTTCAGCCTTGTATTCTTTATTATCAATTAATATTGATAATGAAGATAGTGAATCATGGATCCTTTTATCGATTGCCCAACCCTGTATAAAAAGAAAACCATTCTTATTGTACGTTTCAATTTTTCGATAACTTTCTAGCACTTTTACATCATTGACAGTATCAATTTTTATAATGACTCGGTATAGCAGCCACTTGAATTTTTCCGTAACTGTATAAAAAGTGAGCCTTGGATTAATCGTATACTTTATTAATTTTAATATAAACCGGGCTGCTCCTCGTCTTTTCGAACCGAGCGGCAATATTCGATTCAGTACACTCCACCGACTTATCAATATTTCAACTCCATTATAAAAACAGTTTCAATTGAAAAATCTAAAGATAATTAACCCGGATTTTTATCACTTTCCATGTGCATGCCTATCCAGTTTCTGAGATTCTCAATATAATCATTGGTTAACAATTGTTTTGCCCTTTTAGAAGAATATATACGGTAGGTTTTTTTTTCTTTTTCGGACAGTGAAAGAGCATATTTAAGCGAATTCAGTATATCAAGCGTGTTGAACGGGTTGAAATATAATCCCTGGTCACCGAGGATCTCCGGCATTGAACTTGATCGAGAGCTAACAACAAAGGCCTCACTGCTCATTGCTTCTAAAACAGGCAGGCCGAAACCTTCATAAATGCTTGGGAAAACAAAAATCGATGCAAAATGATACAGAGCCGGCAAATCTTCAGTAGATACATGCCCTGTACAGATTATCTCATTATATACATCCGTTGTTAGGAGAAATTGATCAAAATTATAATCCCAGCCTTTTGGCCCAACCAGCACGAGTTTATACTCAGAATATTTTAAATCCTGCTTTAAAAGTTCAAACGCCTTGATCAGTCTCCGTAAATTTTTCCTGGGTTCAATAGTCGAAACACACAAAATATAGTTGTCAGGAATAGAAAGTTTTTTAACTATATTAAAATTGTAGTGACTCCTTTTAAACACGTCGTCAATATCGAGCGGTAAAACATATATATCTTTAATCTTAAACTTTGTATAATTCACAATATCAATGCGGGAAGATTCAGAAATAGTTAAAACCGCATTTCCAAAGTTCTCATAATACGTAATACGATTGCTGAATTCCTCAATTGTAATCGTTGCATGTGTCGAAGGCAAAATGACAGGCGTCATATCCAAAATACATCCGACCCTGAATGAGTTCTTACGTCGAAATTTACCCCGCCATATCATAATTTCACAAACCTGCTCTCTTTTTTTGGAAGCTTTCGGTTTTTTCCAGATATTTACAAACAAATCAACAAGCCTTGAAAAACCCGTTTTCTTGTTTTTTTTCACCAACCTGCTGATAATGCTACTCACCACTTCATCCAGTAATAACAATAAATACAGTCCTGTAATAACCTCAAAAATAGCACCGATTACTGGTGAATGCCGAAACACGCCGTGTAACAATAGAAGTACACAGATGATTAGAAAGGTAGAATAACCAAGATGATTCATCAAAGACGAATGAAGCACTGTAAGTGCCCTTTTAAGTGAAAAAGTCCTCCTAATTGTTATTGAACCCGATTCAGATTCGCTCAGTTTTGCTGATAATGCAGATTTTCCTCTACGTGTCGTATAAACCCTGATATCAGACCCACCATAAGCTCCTCTGAGCAGACCTTTCAGTAAATTGAGTGAAAAATTGAAAGACCCGGTCTGCATCTGATCAAAAGTACTTCCGTCAAAAAATATTTTCACACATCATCCTCTGGACTTGTATCTGTAATAATTTCTTTTTATTTTTTCCCAATTTGCATATACTGATGTATATATCCTAAATAACATCCTGTTATTGTAATGATTGACAAAGTACCAAAAATGAAAACGAATTAAATGGTTGTTCAGAAATCTGTGCTTTCCGAGTAGATCATACACATTTCTTACGACCAATATTTCATTAACATACACTCCGGATCTACAAATAACGAAACGTAAACAATTATAACAGATTATTTTAACGATGACTATCACAACCGAGAAATTGAATAAAATTGTAATAGACGCACTTTTCCAGGCTCATAATGTGTTGCTCTCCCTCAAGACCCAGAGAATTGAACGTATTGTTGATAATACCAGTGGCCATGACATTACCACAAGTGCTGATATAACCATATCGAAAACCCTCATTGAATATTTTCGAGCGACGAAAATACCGGCGATCCTGTTCAGTGAAGAATCCGGCAAAAAATGCTTTTCAGAACGTCCTCGTTTCCTAATTACCATCGATGAACTGGATGGCACGGGAAATTATTACAGGGGAAGGGATACTCTCCCCTTTTGCACCGCTGTAACTATTTTCGACTCAACGACCCCAACATTTTCCAATGCCATCGCCGCCGGAATCATTGAACATAAATCAGGATATATCTGGACAGCAGGGAGAAAAAAGGGGTGTTTCTTGAATGACCAACCCGTACGTGTTTCAGGTTCAGGCACTCTCGATAGAGATACGTTAATAATCATTGATCATTATGCAAGCTCCGGTGAAATACATAAACTGAAAGACCTGTATACGGTATCCTGGGTAAAGGATTTCGGTTCAGCCGCATTACATCTTGCGGGTATAAGTAGCGGTATATTCGATGCATATATTTCAAGCGCCCAGAAAGCTCATGAATTGGGTGCCGGTTTTTTAATAATACTTGAAGCAGGTGGTTGTATAACAAACTTTTCAGGTGCTTCGATCGCCAATCTTCACTATTACTTCGACAAAACATATGATATAATTGCCACAGCAATACCCCGAATAAATGAATCCATAATCATGAAGTTAAAGAATAAAGGATAATATAATGCCCTCAAAAAGCGAACCTCTTAAAATAATTAACAGTGTTGCACCGATCAGGATCTGTGATAACGGTGGCTGGACGGACACCTGGTTTGCGGAATACGGTAAAATATTCAATATAGGGGTATATCCGTATGCCGAGGTTCAGATCGAAGTGTTTAAAAATACCGATAAAAGCGACAGAGTAATAATCTACGCAGAGAATTTTGGAGAAAAATATACTGTCAATCCTGTAAATCTCGGATGGGACAGGCATCCTTTGCTTGAAGCAGCCATTGAGAGAATGGGAATTCCAGATGGATTTTCACTTCAAGTCACAATTTACTCTGAAGCCCCGAGTGGGGCTTCGACCGGTACTTCAGCAGCCGTGACCGTTGCATTAATAGGCGCACTGGATTGTCTAACACCTGGACGGATGACACCGCATGAAGTTGCCTACACCGCTCAATCAATAGAAGTTGACATGTTGAAGCAACAGTGCGGCATTCAGGATCAACTCTGCTCGGCTTATGGTGGTATCAATTATATCGAAATGTTTAAATATCCGCATGCGACCGTTTCACAGATTCAAATACCAAACTCTATCTGGTGGGAATTGGAAAGACGGCTTGTTCTGATATATCTGGGCAAATCCCATAGCTCTTCCAAAGTACATGAAACAGTTATAAAAGAATTGGAAGATGCCGGTCCCGATAATAAAAAAATCAACGACCTGAGAAAAACAGCAGAGAAATCCCGTGATGCAGTATATAAAGGGGATTTCCCGGCGCTCGGCAAGGCAATGATCGAAAATACAGAAGCGCAAATTCGGTTACATCCGGAATTGGTAAGCTGGGATGCTTTTCAGGTCATTGAGATAGCAAAAAAACACGGCGTTCTGGGCTGGAAGATGAACGGGGCCGGCGGTGAGGGAGGATCCATAACTCTGCTCTGCAACTCTGTATCTCATGTAAAGAGACGGATGATAAAAGAAATAGAAGCATTGAACGAATTATTTAAATGTATACCAATCTATTTAAGCCGTCAGGGACTGAGGGTTTGGGAACATAAGAATATTGTACAATACTAAATATTTCAAAGTGAATTTATATGTTGGAAAAAATATTAGATATTAAAAAAAGAGAAAAATTTGATTTCAGAGAGTATACCTATCCACATGATGAACTCTCAAACCTCTTTGAAGAATGGGTTGAGTACTACCAATGGAAATATGCAATATGCAAATCGATAAATCCAAGAAGTATCCTAGAAATAGGTGTGCGGTATGGGTATTCAGCTATAACCTTTTTAAGAGCGAGCGAGGGTGCAACGTACCTGGGTATTGACAATAACTCCGAATCATATGGTGGAGCGATTGGCGCGATAGAATGGGCAAAAAAAATCACAGAAAATTATGAAACTATATTTTTAATAGCCGACACCCAAGCAATGACAACATTACCCGGAAAATTTTATGACTTCATTCATATCGATGGACAGCAAGATGGTGACGGTACGTACCATAATTTAGAACTATCACTGAAAAAAGGGAAATGGATTTTAGTTGATGGCTATTTTTGGACCAAAGAAAATACGTTAAGTTCTACTCATTTTTTAGAAAAATATAAAAAATTTATCGATTATTCGATTATTATTAATGACTATGCCGGAGAACTTTTAATTAAAACCAAGTACGGGATGTATAAAGAAGGTCAGGATACCAATAATTTTAAAACATATGACATATTGAAAAATCACTACGATAAATATTATTTTTTCAGAGATTGTGGGGGTTATGAATCCTTTAAACGAACCGAGGGGCAACAACTAGATAGAAGACTACTATCCATCTGCATTATCACAAATCCTAAACGAAATGAAAAAATATTGGACATTGGATGTGGGAGGGGGGAATTGTCCCACGCCCTTTCTAAAAATGGGACATACGTTACGGGAATCGATTATTCCAAAGATGCAATAGATATTGCAAAAAAAACATTTTGTTCAGACAGCAATAAATATTTGAATTTTATTTGTGCTGATTTTTTGGAATGTACTTTTAAAACTAAATTTGATAGGATAATTGCAGCTGATTTCGTAGAACATATTGAAAAAACTTCTTTAGAATTAGCCTTACAAAAAATCTCATCACTTCTAACAAAAAAGGGATTTTTTATTGTTCATACTTCTCCAAATAAGCTGAATTATATTTATCAATACAAAAAATTGAGAAATAGTATCAGGCAAGCTGGAGTTTATATTCCCAAAAACCCGAGAACATACTATGAAGACTTAATGCATATAAATGAGCAAACGCCAGCCGCACTCAACAGAACTTTAAATAAATATTTTAAATGCGTCGTAACCTGGCTCCCTGTACCGGATATTGCCGGTTCCTTACTTCGACCATTGAAAAAATCAGAAATATCAAACTCAAAATCAATTTTTTCAGTAGCTTCAAATAAGGAATATTTAAAAAATAAAATATTACAAATAATTACACAGAATAAGATTGATCCAAAAAAACTAAATGTTGATATTATCTTATATCAAAGTGATATCAAGTTCACAAAATCGATAAAAACACAGATCAAGATTACTCTTCTGAATAAATCAAATATTAATTTGGCCTCATATCCTCCATATCCCATACATCTTTCATATCATTGGATGTCTGAAAACAATCAAGTAATAGTTGCTGAAGGGTTACGAACCGAAATTTATCCTGCTCTCTTGCCAGATGAAAAAAGAGAATTTTATCTTAATATTATAACTCCAGAAAAACAAGGTCGTTTCTTGTTGCACATAACTCTGGTTCAGGAAGAACATTCATGGTTTAATCATGTTTTCAAAAATGTGCTTGTAAAAGTTGATTAAACAATGGATCTAGATAATCTTTTATTCAGTCTTATTG
>Ga0307419_10000880_pt1 | contig 15490 bp, 5 predicted proteins | sample SalMarWE160230MG_2_FD_202512 | JGI IMG/M metagenome (GOLD analysis project Ga0307419, IMG submission 202512) | Salt marsh sediment microbial communities from the Plum Island Ecosystem LTER, Massachusetts, United States - WE1602-30 | ecosystem: Environmental > Aquatic > Marine > Intertidal zone >... | reverse complement strand
CAGGGCCACGAGCCCCCTGGTGATCACGTCGGCGAGGACGACGCCCGACGCGGTGCCGAGAGCGGCCAGGAGGAGGTTTTCGACCATGAGCTGGCGCACGACGCGGCGGCGGGAGGCGCCCAGCGCGCAGCGCACGGCGATCTCGCGCTCGCGGCCGGAGGCGCGGAACAGAAGCAGGTTGGCGACGTTGGCGCACGTGATGAGCAGGACCAGGCCGACCGCAGCGAGCAGGATCCACATCATCGGCCGGACACTCCCCACCAGGTCGTCCTTGAGGGATACCACGGTCACTGAGTGCCCGGCGTCCTCGCGCGGATATTGACGGGCCAGGCGGGCCTCGATCGCGGCGAGCTCCGAGCGCGCCTGCACGATCGTCACGCCCGGCTTCAGGCGGGCGACGGCCGTGAACGAGCGGCCACTGCGGCCGTTGGTGCTGAAGTAGTGCGGAGTCGAGCGCCACAGCCGGGGAGCATCCTCGCCGGCTCCCGACAGGCCCGGATCCTCCATGGGAGGGGCCACGCCGACGATCGTGTACGGATAGCCGCTCAGGTCGATGACGCGCCCCACCACGTCCGGGTCGGCACCGAATGCGTCGTGCCACAGTCCCCAGGACAGGACGACCCGACTCGAGCCGCCCTCGTTCTCCGCCGGGAGGAAGAAACGGCCCACCGCCGGCTTCAGCCCCAGCACGTCGAAGTAGGACGCGTTGACGGACGCCGCGCTCAGCTTCCGGGGTTCGCCGTTCACCGTGAGGGTCGGCGCGTACTCGTCGTACAGGGCTCCGGACACGAACGATGTGGACTGTCTCATCCAGTCTCGGAAGTCCGGCGACGAGATCGTGCCGGTGTCGTCCCCCTCTTCGACGTCGAGGAGCCGGACGATGCGGTCCGGCGCAGGGTAGCCGAGCGGCCGGAGCAGGAGCTGGTCCACGACGCTGAACACGGCCGTCGTGGCTCCGATGCCGAGGGCCAGGGTGACCACGGCCAGGACGGCGAATCCGGGGCTACGGCGGAGCTGGCGGAGACCGAACCGGAGATCCTGCCTCGACGCGTCGAGCATGAGCCTACTCCTCCCGCAGCACGGTCATGGGGTCGGTGCGCATGGCGCGTCGGGCGGGCAGAACGACCGCCAGGACGAGGACGGACGCGACCACGGTCGAGGCCGCCAGGTAGATGGTCGGGTCGGCCGGGCTGACCTGGAACAGGAGCCCGCGCGCCAGCCGCGCCAGCACCGCCGAGGCCGCGAGTCCCCCCACGACGCCCGGGGCCACCATCCGGCCCGCCCGCACGAACACGCGGCCCAGCACCTGGGCGGGCCGGGCGCCCATGGCGATCCGCACGCCCATCTCCCGCCGTCGCGCCGCCACCATCGAGGCGATCACACCGTAGATCCCGACCGCGGCCAGCAGCAGCCCGGCGACGGAGAACGCGCCGACCAGCCACAGGTCGAAACGCTGCCGCGCGGTGGCGGCGCGCTCGAGCGCCGTCATCGGCATCAGGTCCGCGACCGGCAGGTCCGGGTCCACGTCGCGCACCGCCGACCGGACCGCCGGCTCGAGACGGCGCGGGTCGCCTTCCGTCCGGACGACCACCGACATGCGGTAGAAGGGACGCTGGTCGAAGTCGATGTAGATCTGAGGCTCGCCCACGTCCTCGGGGCCGCCCCGATGTACGTGACCCACGACGCCGACGACCGTGTACGCGGGAGCGTCGGGCCCATCATCGAACGCGAGGCGCTGGCCCACGGCGCTCCGGCCGGGCCAATAGCGGTCCGCGAGCCGCCGGTCCACGAGCGCCACGCGGCCGACGTCCGGACCGTCGGTCCCGCGCAGGTCGCGGCCCGCCAGTAAGGGGATTCCCAGCGCCTCCAGGGCGTCGGGCGTGACGCGCGAGATCTCGGCATGGGGGCCCGGCTGACCCGGTGGCACGGGTCGACCCGGGATGACGAACGAGCCGCTCCAGTCCCCGCCGCCCAGCGGCAGGGGGTCCACGGCGGCGGCGGCCCGTACGCCTGGGAGCGCGCGCAGGCGGGCCAGGACCCGGTCGTAGAGATCGGCCTGCTCCGCGGGCTCCGCGTAGCGGGTCTCCGGTGCCGACAGGCGGAAGGCGAGGACGCCCGGCGGACGCACGCCCAGGTCGACCGAGCCGAGCCGCTGCAGGCTCCGGAAGAGGAGGCCGGCGCCGACCAGGAGGACCACGGCCAGACCGACCTCGGCCGCGGCCAGGACGGTGCGGCCCGCCCCCGGCCCGATGGCGCTCCGGCCTCGCCGGCCGAGCACCGACCGGAGGTCGGTCCTGCGGGCCCCGAGCGCCGGCGCCGAGCCGGCCAGGAGCGCGCTGGCCACGCAGATTCCGGTGGCGAACAGGAGCACGGGAAGACTGAGTCCCGCGTTCCGCAGGCCGGGCACGTCCTGCGGCCCCCACGCCGCGACGGCCCGCAGGCCCCAGGCGGCCACGGGGAGAGCGGCGGCCACCCCCAGCACGGCGAGCACCGCGCTCTCCACCAGGAGCTGTCGGGCCAGTCGACCGGATCGGGCGCCGAGCGCAGCCCGCAGCGCGAGCTCTGGTCGGCGGTCCACGGCCCTGGCCAGCTGGAGCGCCGCCACGTTGGCGCACGCGATGAGGAGGACGAGCCCGACGGCACCCAGGAGAAGCAGGAGCGCGGGCCGGACATCGCCCACCGCCTGGTCCCGCAGCGACACCGCCAGCGGGTGCCAGCCGACGGCCTGGCCGTACCGGTCCGGGAAGCGCTGGCGGAAGTCGTCGGCCAGGCGGGAGAGGTCGGCGTCCAGCGCGTCCCGCCCCAGGCCGGGCTTCACTCGGGCCACCACGTCCAGGTACTGGTTCCCGCGCGGCTGGCCCCGGCGCGCGGCCCAGTCCACCGGGAGCCACAGGTCGGGAGCTCCCTGGAGCTGGAACGACGGGGCCTCCGGAAAGCGGACGCCGCGCGGCATCACCCCGACCACGGTGACCGCGCGCCCGTCCAGGTGGATCGTCCGGCCGATCACGCGGCGGTCCGAGCCGAAGCGCTCGGCCCACAGGGCATGACTCAGGATCGCCACGCCGGGGGCGGGCGCGCCGGAGCCGGCGTCGGCATCCCCGGGGCCGAAGTCCCGGCCCAGAGCGGGCCGGACGCCCAGGAGCCGGAACAGGTCCGGGGACGTCTCCAGCCCCACGAGCTGCCGGGGCTCGCCGCCGCCCGTGAGGTTGAGGCGCGTGGCCCGCATGGCCGCCAGCGCGTCCACGCTGCGCAGCCGGTCGCGATCATCCGCAAACTCCGCCGGCGATATCGAGAAGTGCGCGTACTGGGGAGCGGATCCGTAGCTGTTCCACAGGACGTAAGTGCGCCCCGCATGCTCGAAGGGGAGTGGTCTGAGGAGGACCGCGTACACCGAGCCGAAGATGGCCACGGTGGCTCCGATCCCGACCGCCAGGGTGAGGACGGCCACGAGCGTGAAGCCGGGGCTTCGTCGGAGCTTCCTGAGGGCGAGCTTCACGTCATTCATACCGGAGCGCCTCCATGGGATCGATGCGGGCGGCCCGGCGGGCCGGGATGAGCGTCGCCGCCAGCGCTACGAGGGCGAGCAGCGTCCCGAGGGCCACGAAGGTGAGCGGATCGTGCGGCTGGACGCCGAACAGGAACTGCCTGAGCGAGCCGGCGAGCAGCAGCGAGGCCGCGACGCCCGCCGCCAACCCGCCGAGCACGGGAAGCGCCATGCCCCGGACCACGAGCGCGATCACGTCCCGGCGCCGGGCGCCGAGCGCCATCCGGATCCCGATGTGGCGGGTCTCACGGGCCACGGTGAAGCTCACCACGCCGAAGATCCCGACCGTGGAGAGCACGAGCCCGAGCAGGGCGAACAGCGTGAGCAGCATCGCGCCCATCCGCTGCGGCATGAGCACGCGCGCCAGCTGGTCCCGCATGGTCCGCAGGGTCGTGAACGAGACCCGGGGATCCACCGACCGCGCCGCCGAGCGGATGGCGGGAAGCACGGAGGCGGCGTCTCCCGGACGGTGCACGATGAGCGCCAATGGCCCTCCGGCGGCGCGGTCGCGAGACTGGGCCAGGGGAAGGAAGGCGTACGGGACGGCGGTCTCTCCGAGGCTGCGCCACTCGGCGTCGTCCGCCACGCCCACCACGCGGAACGTCGTCGAGCCCAGGGTGACCCGCCCGCCGATCGGATCTCGGCCCGGCCACCAACGCCGGGCCATCGTCCGGCTCACCACCATGACGTGCGGGGCCGAGCCGTCGTCGGTGACCTCGATGCCCCGGCCGCGGAGGAGCGGAATGCCCAGCGTGCGGAAGTAGTCGGGGGCGACGTAGGCGTAGACGACGCGGAGCTCCTCGTCGGGTCCCGGCTGGTAGCCGTCCACTTTCGCGAGCGTCGCGGAGAAGCCGCCCTGCTGGAAGGGGACGATGCTGCCGACCGAGGCGGCGTCCACGCCGGGGAGATGTCGGGCGCGGTCCAGGAGAGCGTGGATGAACCGCTGTCCATCGGCGTTTCCGTAGCGCAGGAGGCTGAGGTCGAAGCGTCCCACGGCCACGCCGTCCGTCCGGAAGCCGGGGTCGAAAGCGAGGCTCCGGTTCAGCGTGCGGAGGAAGAGCCCCGACCCCACCAGGAGCGTCAGGCACAGCGCCACCTGCACCGCGACCAGGACCCGGCGCAGCCGGCTGCGGCCGCCGACGATCCTGGATCCGTGACCGGCCCTCAGGATCGCGCCCGGGTCCGGACGCGTGGCCCTGAGCGCCGGGATCACTCCGAACAGGAGGCCGGTGACGACCGAGACGCCCAGGGCGATGAGGAGCATGCGGCCATCGAGCGCCACGCCCAGGTCCCCGATCGTCACCCCGCCCGGCAGGTCGAAGCCCGCCAGGAGGCGCAGCGCCCAGACGCCCACGACGATGCCCGCGCCGCCTCCGATGAGGGCGAGCGCCAGGCTCTCCGTCAGGAGCTGGCGGGCCAGCCGGCCGCGGCCGGCGCCGAGCGCCACCCGCATCCCGATCTCGCGCTGCCGCCGTGCCGCGCGCGCCAGCAGCAGGTTGGCCAGGTTCGCGCCCGCGAGCAGCAGCGAGAAGGCGACGACCCCCACCAGCAGCACCACGAAGCGCACCAGGGATTCCCGCGCCCCCACCGGGAGGATGTAGCCCGAGATGGGATCCACGGTGATCGAGCGGGGCCCGCGCGCGTCCGGCTCCTCGGTCCGGAGCTCCTGGGAGACGGCGAGGAGCTGCGCGCGGGCCTGCTCGACCGTGGCGCCGGGGGCCAGCCGCCCCACCAGGCCGAAGATCCAGCGCGAGCCCCGCTCTTCGAAGCGGGCATCGAGATCGAAGAAGCCCTTCGTGATGGCGCCGCCGGCGAGTAGCGGCACGTAGAGGTCCGGGCCGCCCTGGAGCTGGAGGCCCGTGAATCCGGCCGGAGCGATCCCCACGACCCGGAAGCTGGACCCGTTGAGCTGGATCGTCCGGCCCACCACGTCCGGGTCGGAGCCGAACCGGCTTCTCCACAGGGATCGGCTGAGGACGGCGACGCGGCGCGCGCCGCCCCGCCGGTCGTCGTCGGGCCGAATCAGCCGGCCGCGCCCGGGCAGGACTCCCAGCAGGGAGAAGTAGTTGCCCGAGACCAGCTGGACCGTGACGAGGTCCGGGCTCTGTGCGCCGGCCCCGGCTCCGAGGCTGGCCGTGAACCACGTGTACGCCGCCAGGTCGCTGAGCGTGGACGCCCGCGCCCGGTAGTCCAGGTAGTCCGGATACGACGAGGAGCATCGGGGCGCGCCACGCCGGCACGTCGTATACACGGCGGCGAGGCGGTCCGGCTGGACCACGGGCGGCTTCCGGAGGAGCGCCGCGTCCGCGATGCTGAAGATCGCGGTGTTGGCGCCGATCCCGAGGGCGAGCGTGAGGACCGCGGCGACCGCGAAGCCGGGGCTCCGGCGCAGCTGCCGGAAGGCGAACCGGAGGTCCTGGCGCAGGGTGTCGAGCATGGTCAGCCCCTCCTCATCGGCCCGTCACTCCGCCCTCAGCACGGCCATCGGATCCGTGGAGGTGGCGCGCCTCGCGGGGACGAGGCAGGCTGCGATCGCCACCCCGGTGAGCACGACGGGCACGGCGACGAGCGTCACCGGGTCGGTGGGCGTGACGCCGTACAGGAACCGCGACAGGACGCGGCTGGCCGCCAGGGCGCCGGCGAGGCCCAGCGCGGCCCCGAGGAGCGAGAGCAGAACGCCGCGCCGCAGCACCAGCCCCAGGATGTCGGCCGCCTTCGCCCCGAGCGCGATGCGCACGCCGAACTCGGGGGTCCTCCGCGTCACCACGTAGGCCATGACGCCGTACATCCCCACCGCCGCCAGCAGCAGGGCGAGCCCGGCGAACGTGCCGAGAAGGATGGCGTACAGCCGGGCGCGCGCGGCCGAGGCCGATACGAGGTCGGTCATGGGCCGGACGCCGAACATCGGGAGGTCGGCGTCGATCTCCCGCAGACGGCCCCGGATGGCGCCGACCACGGCTGTGGGATCGCCGCGCGTTCGCACGGCATAGGTCATGAAGTCCGTGGGGTACTGGTCGTAGGCCAGGTAGAGCGTCGGAGCGGGCGGCTCGGCCAGCGAGGCGCCGCGGACATCGTTCACGACTCCCACGACCCGGCCCCCCGCCCGGCCGCGGCCCAGGCCGAAGGTGGTTCCGATCACGACCGTGTGGCCGGCGGCGGGCTCGCTTCCGAACAGCCGGCGGGCCGCCTCCTTGCCGAGCAGCACGGCGCCCGTGACGTCCGGACCGTCGCTGGATGCGAAGGCGCGTCCGGCGGCGACCGGGATCCCCATGGCCTGGAGGTAGCCCGGGGTCACCACCCGGATCTGCGGCGACCAACGATCCTGATCCTCGTCGGTCCAGTCGCGGCCATCGACCGAGTGGATGGTGATCCGGTAGCTGTCGCCGCTGAGGGGCAGCACGGAGGTGGCCCCGGCGCTTCGTACGGCCGGCAGGCCGCGGATCCTCTCCAGGAAGCTGCGGACGAAGGTCGCCTGCTCGGTCGCGGTCGCGTACCGCTGCGCGGGAAGCCCTACCGAGAACGTCAGAACGCCTCGCGGCTCGAACCCGGGATCGGTGTGCTGCAGGGCCCACAGACTGCGGAGCAGGAGCCCGGCGCCGACCAGGAGCGCGACGGCCAGGGCCATCTGCGTGACCACCAGGATCGCGTGGCCGCGGCTCCCCCGACGATCCTCGGAGCTTCCCCGCCCACCGATCCGGAGCTCCCGGCCCACGCGCTGGGAGCGCGCGAGCCGGAGTGCCGGAACCAGGCCCAGCAGGAGCCCCGCCAGCCCGGAGACCGCCAACACGAACAGGAGCACCGGACCATCGATATGTACGCCCGAGAGACCCGGGATGTCGGCCGCCCTCGCCGCCGCGAGGAGAGGACCGACCGCCAGGGCCAGGGCGGCGCCCACCACCCCGCCCGCCAGCCCCAGGAGCAGGCTCTCGGTGAGGAAGTCACCCGCCAGGCGCCACCGGCCCGCGCCGAGGGCGGCGCGCACGGCGAACTCGGACCGGCGGTGGCTCATGCGCACCAGGAGCAGGTTGGCGACGTTGACGCAGGCGATCAGGAAGACCAGTCCCGCCGCCCCGAACAGCATGAGGAGCGCGGGCTTCACGTCGCCGACCAGGGACTGGCGCAGGGTCGTCACCGCCGACGCCAGGCCCTGGTCGTACTTCGGATACGCCTTCGCCAGGCCGGCGGCGACCCGGTCCAGGTCGGAGCGGGCCTCCTGGACGGAGACGCCGGGCCGGAGGCGACCGACCACGTCCAGGTAGTGGGCTCCGCGCTGCGTGGCGAGCTCGTCGGACGTGAAGGAGAGGGGCGTCCACAGGCGCGCGCCACGCGGATAGGCGAAGCCGCGGGGCATCACGCCGACCACCTTCCGGCTTCGTCCATCCAGGCGCACGGATCGTCCCAGGATGTCGGTGCGCCCGCCGAAGCGCTCCTGCCACAGGCCGTGCGAGAGGATGACGGCGTCGCCGCTGCCGGGTTCCCCCTCCGCCTTCGTGAAGGTGCGTCCCAGTGCGGGACCGACCCCCACGGATCCGAAGAAGGCGGGCGTGACCGCCGCGGCCTCGACCTGCTCGGCCGGGCCCTCCCCGGTGAGGGCGTAGGACGTCTCCGCCGAGGCTCCCAGGGCCGTGAACGAACGTGACTGGTCCCGGAAGTCCACGAAATTGGGCGGCGACATGGTCCAGACTCCCCGGTCCCGTGACTCGTAGACCCGGACGATGCGGCTCGCGTCCGGATAGGGAAGGGGCCGCAGGAGCGCCGCGTCCACCACGCTGAAGATCGCCGTGTTCGTGCCGATCCCGAGGGCGAGAGTGAGCGCGGCGACGAGCGCGAAGCCGGGGCTCCGGAGCAGCCGCCGGAGGGCCAGGCGCAGGTGCCGGACGAGGTCGTGATGCATGGCGCTACTCCGATCGCATGGCGACGAGGGGATCGACGCGGGTGGCGCGGCGGGCGGGGAACGCGGCGGCGGCCGCGCCCACGAGTACCAGGAGGATGGCCGAGCCCGCGAACACCCAGGGATCGAGCCGGCCGACGCCGAAGAGCAGGGACTGCAGGATCCCACCTCCCAGCGCCGCCAGGACCAGGCCGGTGAAGGCGCCGGCCGTCACGATGGCCAGGCTGCGTCCGACGACGAGCCGCACCACTGCCGCGGGTCCGGCGCCCAGCGCCACCCGGATCCCGATCTCGCGCACCCGCCGGCTCACCGTGTACGCGACCACGCCGTAGATCCCGACGGCCGCGAGCAGCAGGGCCAGCGCCGCGAAGGTCCCGAGGAGCGCCATCGAGAAACGCCGCCCGGCCGTGGCGCTGGCGAAGAGGCTTTCCATGGAGGCCACGTCCTCGATCGGCTGGTCGGGGCGCAGTGCCCAGATAGCCTTCCGGATCGGTCCGATGACGGACGCGGGATCGTCGGTGCGGACGACCAGGCTCATGCCCCGCCGGCTGTCCTGGTCGAAGGGGACGTACGCGGCGGGCTCGGGATCCTCCTCGAGGCTCGTCTGCTTGATGTCGTCCACCACCCCCACGATCTCGGCCGACACCTTTCCGACCCGGATCTGCTGCCCGACGGGAAGCTCGTCGCCCCAGTACTTCCGGGCCGCGCTCCGCGAGAGGACGACGACCGGCGGAACGTCGCCTTTGTCACGCTGGTCGAAGTCCCGTCCCCGGAGGAGGGGGATCCGCATGGCCCGGAAGTAGCCGGGGCTCACCATGCGGACATCGGCGTGGGGCTCCTGGCCCTTCGGTGCGGGAGGCCGCCCGGGGATCTCGAACGTCAGGCCCTCTCCGCCGAAGGTGTTGGGACCGAGCGGGAGAGGCCGGACCATGGCCGCGGATTGCACTCCCGGCACGTTGCGCACGTCCCGGAGCGCCTGTTCGAGGAACTCCTTGTAGTCGTCCCCGTCCGCGTGGACTCCCAGGGTGAGGAGCCCATTCGCCCGGAAGCCGGGATCCACGGAGCGGACGGCGGCGTAGCTCCGCACCAGCAGGCCGGCGCCCACGGCCAGCAGCGCCACCAGCGTGACCTCCCCGAACAGGAGGGCGCCGCGGAGCCGGCTCGCCCTCGGGCCGGCCGAGCCTCCTCGTCCCCCCTCCGAGAGCGCATCGGCCACGTCCGTCCGCGAAGCGCGGAGGGCCGGCAGGAGGCCGGAGAGCAGGGCGGTGACCACGGAGGCGAGCGCCGCGAACAGGAACACGCGGCCGTCCAGGGTCACCTGCCCCAGCCGCGGGATGTCGGGCGGGGCGAGGCCCACGATGACCCGCGTGCCCCACGCTCCGAGAGCCAGGCCGGCCACGCCTCCCAGGAGAGACAGCACGGCGCTCTCGGCGAGGAGCTGGCGGACCATCGCCATGCGTGAGGCCCCGAGCGCGGCGCGGATCCCGAGCTCGCGGCCGCGCTCCTCCGACCGCGCCAGCGCCAGCCCCGCCACGTTCACGCAGCCGATGAGGAGGACGAGGGCGACGCCGCCGAAGATGGCCAGCATGACCGGCCGCACCGATCCGACGATCTCTTCCCGGAGCGGTCGAATGGTGACCGCCGTCACGTCCCGGTCCGCATCGGGATAGGCGCTGGCCAGACGGCCCGCGATGACGCCCATCTCGCGCCGCGCGGACTCGATCGTGGCGCTCGGCGCCAGCCGTCCGATCACCCTCAGGAAGCGCACCTGCCGGAGCCGCGGGATGCCCGAGTCGGGAATGAGGGAGAGGGGGACCCACGCCTGGACGTCACCGGCCGGGAAACCGAAGCCGGGCGGCATCACGCCGGACACGGTGTAGGCTTCCCCGCTCAGCGTGACCGTCTGCCCGATGACGTCGTCCTCGCCCCCGAACTGGTCCTTCCACGCCTGCCAGCTCAGGACGATGGCGTGATTGCGCCCCCTCTCGTGCTCGGAGGCCGTGAGGTATCGGCCCCGGGCCGCCGGGACGCCCAGCGTCTCGAAGAAGCCGGGCGTCACGTAGGCCGTGGTGAGCTCGCTCGGCACACCGCCCCGGCGGGTCACGAGGCCCGCGATCCGCACGTACGGCCACGCCCCCATGGACTGGATCGTATGGCTCTGCGCCTTCCAGTCCTTCAGGTCGGGTTCCGAGACGGATCCCCGCGTCTCTCCCCGCGATGGGTACGCGCTCCACAGGCGCACGAGTCGGCCCGCGTTCGCGTAGGGGAGGGGTCGGAGCAGGACCGCGTCCACGACCGAGAACACGGCCGTGTTCGCTCCGATCCCGAGCGCCAGCGTGGCCACCACGATGGCGGCGTAGCCGGGATGGCGACGAATCTGGCGGATCGCATAGCGGAGGTCGCGGCGCAGTGTGTCCAGCATGGTCAGTCCCCCAGGTGGACGGTCATGGAATCCGTTCGAACAGTGGGCCGATCGGGTCTCGCCACGGCCGACACGCTCACTCCTCCTTCAGGGCGTGAACGGGATCGACCCGAGCGGCGCGACGGGCCGGAAGCCAGGTCGCCAGCGTGACGATCGCGAGAAGCACGACGGGCGCGGCCACGAACGAGACCGGATCGACGGTCGACACTCCGTAGACGATGGAGCTCATCAGGCGTGTCAGCCCTATCGCCCCGAGCAGCCCGAGAGTGACGCCGAAGGCTCCCACAACGGCGGCCTGACGCAGGACGAGGCCCTGGATGTCCCGGCCCTCAGCGCCCAGCGCCATCCGGATTCCGATTTCACGGGTGCGCCGCGAGACCACGTACGAGACGACTCCGAACAGCCCGATCGCGCCCAGGAACAACGCAATCACCGCCGCGATGCCGAGCAGCGCGACGGCAAACGAGGTGCGCCGCATGGCGTGCGAGACGACCTGAACCATGGTGGACGTCATCGTGACGGGGACGGTCGCGTCCGCCTGATGGATGATGTGGCGGATCGGCCCCGAGAGGGCCGTCGGGTCGCCGGCGGTCTTCACGGCCACGTACGCCACATCGAGTTGCGGAAATCCCCATCTCCCCGCCACGAGCGGGAGGTAGGCCAGGGAGGGCGGCGGTTCCGTCAGTCGGAGCTCGCGGGCGTCCTTCAGGACGCCCACCACCGTCGCCCACGTGGTGTCCCGGGCCCCGCCCCAGCGGATCCGTCGACCCAGCGCGTGTCCGCCGAGGATGCGGCGGGCGAACGTCTCGTTCACCCACACCACCGGGACGCCATCTTGCCAGTCGGACGGCCTCTCCGCCCGGCCGCCCTGGAGCGTCATCCCCATCGCCTCGAAGTATCCGGGCCCCACGGCCTTGTACATCGCCACCTTCGGAAGCGCGTCGTCGCCGGCGGGTTGGCCCTCGACCTGCAGCGAGCCGCCGTTCCAGGTCGAGGCGCCCAGCGGGACCGCCGTGGAGACACCCACCTTGTCCACGCCCGGCAGCGCGGCCACCCGATCGGCGATCCGTTGGTAGAACCGGGCGGCTTCGGGAAGACTCTCGGCACTGCCTACGCTCATGCCGACCGAGAGCACGTTCCCGGGGTCGAAGCCGATGTCCGCCGACCGGAGCTGTATGAACGAGCGGACCATGATGCCCGAGCCGACGAGGAGGACGAGCGCCAGGGCGAGCTGTCCGATCACCATACCGGCGCGTGCGCGGTGCCTTTCCCGTCCGTCGGTCCCACCACGTCCGCCCACCCGCAGGGGACGGACGAAGACGCCACCGAGGATGCGCCGCAGGGGGATCGCGCCGAAGGCGAGGGCGGCCAGGACGGAGAGCAGGGCCGCGAAGGCGAGGACGCGCGCGTCGAGGGCCACCCCGTGGAGGCGCGGCAGACTCCCGGGACCGAGCGCCAGCAGCAGCTTCAGTCCGGCCTGTGCGAGCCCCACGCCGACCACCCCGCCCCCCAGTCCCAAGAGGGCCGATTCCGACAGGAAGAGAGTGGCCAGTCGCCCGCGACCGGCGCCCAGCGCGGCACGGATGGCCACCTCGCCTTGTCGCGACTCTGCCCGGACCAGGAAAAGGTTGGCCACGTTGGCGCAGGCGATGAGCAGGACGAAGCCGACCGTGCCCAGGATGATCCACAGGGCCGAGGCCACGTCGCCGACGATCCTGTCACGGAGCGGCTGGAGCGTGGCGGACCAGCCCGCCTTCTTCATGAACCCCGGCGTCAGGTTCCGGTCCTGGAGATACGAGGGCATGCGCGTCTCCAGCTCTGCGAGGCGTCGCCGCGCATCCGCGAGGCCGACGCCGGGAGCCAGCCGCGCGATGCCCTGGAGACGGAAGCTGCCGAACGGTCCGTTCGGATCGACGTACAGCGGACGCAGGAGTGCCGTGGAGGGATCGGGGAACACGAAGCCCCTCGGCATGACGCCGACGATCTCGGCGGAGCGGCCGTCCAGCCTGACGCTCCTCCCCAGCACGCTCCGATCGGCGCCGAAGCGGCTCACCCAGACATCGTGCGTGAGAATGGCGACCGGCGCGGCTCCCCGGGCCGCGTCGGCCTCGTTGAACGCTCTGCCCAGGGCGGGTTGGACCTCGAGGACCCGCAAGAGGTTCGGAGTGACCCGGGCCGTGACCACGCGGGCCGGCTCTCCGCGGGCGGCGAGGTTGACGGACTGCAAGTCGAACGCAGCCACCGCGGACAGGAACGGCGCCTCTGCCCGGTAGAAGCGGAGTGTCCCGTCCGAGTTGGGCAGGTCCGGCAGGTCGATGCCCGGGGCGTGATGTTCGATCGAGACAATGCGCCCGGAGTCGGGGTAGTCGAGCGGCCGCAGCAGGACCGCGTCGACGACCGCGAAGATCGCCACGTTGGCGCCGATCCCGAGCGCCAGGGTGAGAACCGCCGCGATCGCGAAGCCGGGATTCCTCCTGAGCTGCCGGAGGGCGAAGCGCAGGTCGTGCCGCAGGAGGTCGAGCATGCCTACTCCTCCCGCAGGACGGTCATCGGGTCCACGCGGGCGGCCCGACGGGCGGGGAGCCACGATGCCAGGAGCCCGGCCACGGCCAGGACCGCGGCGACGACCGCGTAGGTGGGCGGATCGTCGGGGGATACCTGGAAGAGCAACGAGGTCATGGCGCGCGTGGCCAGGAGCGCCGCCCCCGCGCCCACCAGGAGGCCGCCGCCGATGAGGGCCATGGAGCGGCCCACCACGGCGACCAGGACGTCTCGCAGGCGCGCTCCGAGCGCCACGCGGATGCCGATCTCCCGCGTGCGCTGGTGGGCCGCCTGCGCCGTGACCCCGTACACCCCTACGACCGCCAGGACCAGCGCCACGCCGGCGAAGACGAGGAGGAGCGTCATCAGGTAGCGCTGCCGCGCCAGCGACTCGTCCCTCACCGAGGCCATAGTCCGCACCCGGAAGAGCGGGAGGTCCGGGTCCAGCTGGTGCACCACCCGCCGCACGGCTGGCACCAGCGCGGTCGGATCGCCGGCCGTCCTCAGGAGGAGCGACATCTTGCTCGTCGGATCCTGGGCGACCGGCACCAGCATCTCGATCTGTGGGGGTCGGGCCATGCCGTTCTGCCGTTCGCTCCCCACCACGCCGACGATGGTGCGCCACACGGAGGTGGAGTCCGGGTGCGCATCCGAGGCGATCCGCTGTCCCACCGGGTCCTGGTTCGGGAAGTACTTCCGGGCCAGGGCCTGGTTGATCACGGCCACCATGCGCCCGTCCATCCGGTCGGCGTCGGTCAGCGTGCGGCCCTCGAGGACCGGGACTCGCATGGTGCGGAAGTAACCGGGGGTGACGCGTCGGTGGATGACCTCGGAGCCGTAGTCCCCGGGGTCACGGCCCTCGATCGAGAAGTCGCTCGTGTAGCCCTGCTCGATGAGCGGGAGCTGTGACGTCGCGGCGGCCGATTCGACGCTGGGGAGAGCGCGAGCACGGGCCACGAGCTCCTCGAAGAAGGCTGTCGCCTTCGTGCCCGTGTCGTACTTCGACCCCGGCAGCTCAACCGTGGCCGACAGCACGCCGCGCGGATCGAATCCGGGATCCACGTTCTTCAGGTGCCAGAAGCTGCGGACCAGCAGTCCGGCGCCGGTCACGAGGAGGAGGGCGAGAGCGACCTCCGCGACCACGAGCGCTCCCGCCGTTCGGCGAGCGCCGCGGCCCGGCACGCCCGTGTGACGTCCCTCCCGCAGCGTCTCGGCCGCGTCCGCGCGACGCGCCCAAAGTGCGGGCGCAAGACCGAAGAAGAGGCCGCTCACGACGGTGATCGCCGCGGCGAAGCCGAGCACGCGCAGGTCCATTCCGAAGTGGGCCACGCGAAGCAGGCCGCGAGGCTGGAGCCGCTCGAGGGCCCGGGTGCCCCACCAGCCCAGGAGGATCCCGGCCGCGCCTCCCACGACCGAGAGCAGCAGACTCTCGGTCATGAGGAGCCGGACGAGCCGGCGGCCCTGCGCCCCGAGGGCCAGGCGCACGGCCATCTCCCGGGCGCGGCCGGAGGCACGGACCAGCAGAAGGTTGGCGACGTTGGCGCAGGCGAGGAGGAGCAGGAGGCCGACCGCGCCGAGGAGGACGAGTAGGGGCGCGCGCGTGTCGCCCACTACGAAGCGGTGCAGTGACGTCATCCCCGCGCTCATGTTGCGGTTGGTCTCGGGATACTGTTTCTGCAGGCGACCGACGACCGATCCGAGCTGCGTCCGCGCCTCGGCCGGCGTCGCGCCAGCCCGCAGTCGGGCGATCGGCCGGAGCCAGTGCGCGCGCCGGAAGAACGTCTTCGTGCGGCTGGCCGGGTCCCAGCCCATCGGGAGCCACGCCTGGACGTCGGCGTTCGGATAGCGGAAGCCGGCCGGCATCACGCCGACGACGCGGTGGGACACTCCGTCCAGGCGGATCGTGCGTCCGACGATGGCGGGATCGGCGCCGAACCGGTCCCTCCACGTGGCATCGGAAAGCAGGACCACGGGCTCGGAGCCCCGCCAGGTCTCCTCCGGCCGAAAGCCGGGGCCGAGCCGCGGCTGGACGCCGAGGACCTGGAAGAAATTCCCCGTCACGTCCGTCGCGTTCAGGACCCGGGGCTCGCCC
>Ga0307419_10000879_pt1 | contig 15499 bp, 7 predicted proteins | sample SalMarWE160230MG_2_FD_202512 | JGI IMG/M metagenome (GOLD analysis project Ga0307419, IMG submission 202512) | Salt marsh sediment microbial communities from the Plum Island Ecosystem LTER, Massachusetts, United States - WE1602-30 | ecosystem: Environmental > Aquatic > Marine > Intertidal zone >... | reverse complement strand
GACGGGACAATTGAGAATCTTCCTGAAGAACCTGTTACACTCATTCCTTATGCTTTATGGAATAACCGCGGACCAGGGCAGATGATGGTCTGGTTCCCTATTACAACAGACAATGCAAAGCCTCTTCCCGGCCAACCTGAATAGCCACGGATGAGAAAAATTCTAATAACTATTATTATAATAGTTTCTGTTTCAGGCTTTTCCTGTAAGTCTGGAAGAAAGTCTGACATCAAAAGCGCCACCGTAGGATATTTTATTGATGGCCGCGGGGGTAATGATACAAACTATGGTGATCTCGAACATCCCGTCAGGACAATTGACAGGCTTAATAAGCTGCTTCAGGAGAAAACAGGAAATATTTTTTTTACCGGTGGTCAGATCTATAATGGTACATTATTAGTAAGAAACAGCACCGGGGAAAACAGAGATACGGTTTGCATCAGCTTTAACGATGCCCGTACTACAGAAGGAGCCGGCAGCATATTTATCTGGAATGGTTCAGGTGAAAGCCGCCAGATGACCGGCTGCCTGATACATAATAATGTATTTTATAATTCATCAGCTCCCGTAATAAGTTTTGAAAACGAATCGGCTCACGAGAATTTTATATTCTGCAATAATATTTTCATGGGTGGTGATAATATCTTTTCAGGTATCAATTCGGGAAGCTCATTCCTGGGAAATGTATGGTGGAGTACTAAAGGAACTTTACATCTGATGGAATACAGCAGTCTTGTTGAATGGGCAGAAGCTTACAGCCAGGAAATGATGAACGGACAGATTATCGGGATAGAGGCAGATCCCGGATTAAATGGCCCGTTAGATGTTGAAATTACTGATCCTTATCAGCTTAATGCACTTAATGGATATACGTTAAAATCTGATTCACCATTAAGGAACAAGGGTATTGATATCAAAACTGTTGCTGACCGGGACTATCCCGAGACTGATTTTTTCGGAAATCCCGTACCACTTGGCAAAGCCCCTGAAGCCGGTATTTTTGAGATGAGATAAAACAATATTGATGCTAAATCTGAGTGATAAGAAAAATGATTACGCAGATTATTATTATATACAATGCAATTTCAATAAACAACAAGGTGCGCTTCCCAATTTCTTTTGCCATCTGTTAGGGCTGTTGATTTCAAAGAATGTTATTTACCCTGATTTCAGGTGCGATAAAAAGCAATCCTGATATTCTACCCTCAAAGTTATAGCACCTTTTGTTTTAGGAGGGAGACAATTTGTATTATTAAGAGGTGTCAAATGTTAAAAATAACTATCCAAGGCGGAAAATTGTAAATTTGTATAAGTATTTTTAAGGTCTGGTTAGTGAAAGGCAACTCAGGAATATTATTGTGAGAATATATAGTAAGATTCATAATGATTTCTATGATCGATGGGATCCCTTCACCATGACTCTGAAGTCATGGAGTCTGATACTTCTTTGCTGCCTTTTTCTATCATCCCCTCTGCTTGCACAGAATAACCGTATTTTTTTCTCTAACCTTAATGTTAATGACGGTTTATCAGACAACTGGATAAAATGTATTTACCAGGACAGGAAAGGTTTTGTGTGGTTTGGAACCAACAGCGGCTTAAACAAGTTTGATGGATACGAATTTGAAATATTCAGGTCAGATGCTTCTGATTCAACAACGATATCAGATAACGCTATAAATACTATCACCGAAGACAGAAATGGAGATCTCTGGATCGGTACCAGGAGCGGAGTTAGCATTCTTGATAATGAGACATATGAATTCAGAAGAGTGTACCTGGTTGCTCCGCCTCCTCTTGCCTGCCAGGATGTTAATTATATAACTGCAATGGCAGCTGATCCTGAAGGTAATCTCCTTATCGGAACTCATAATGGATTATTCTTTATCAATCAAAAGAACAATTCTGTGAGGCATATACTTACAGATGAACATTCATGTGCTTCACAACTCAATAGTATTACCTCAATAACCAGCGACAAATATGGATCATTCTGGATAGGAACAGTGAACGGTTATATTATAAAATTTAACCAGGATTTATACTCATTTGAGAAATTCGAATCTTTAAGGTTGCAAAATGGTTACGGTGGTAGTATTTCAAAATTATTTGTCGATAGTGAAAATAATCTATGGGTAGCTGATCAGAACGGACTCCACATTTTTAATATTTCAGCAAGGTCGTGGGATAATAAATTCAGGAACAGATTCGGCAAGGCCTTCATTGGACTGCAGATTAACGGAATAGGTCAGGATCCTGACAGCCTGATCTGGATCACTACCGACGGGAATGGTGTTTTTATAATCGATGGAAGGGAATCGGAAAGGGTTAATATTACCAGCCGGCCTTATGCCGAAGGTTCTATTGCCAGTAATGGTATCTCAACATTGTATTGCGCTGAGTCTGGAATAATATGGATTGGTAACTCAAAAAAAGGCATAGATTTTTATAAAAGAAATGTAAGGAAATTCAGGATTTTCAGGAATTATCCAACTGACAGTAACAGCCTGAGCAACAATGATGTTAACTGTATCACTGAAGACAGGAAAGGCAATATCTGGATAGGCACTAATGGCGGCGGACTGAACTGTTATAACAGGAAAACCAATAAGTTCACACATTATAATTTGGAACCAGGCATCCCTAACAGTCTGAGCAGTAATATAATAGTTTCAATATATGAGGACTCTGAAAGCAAAATATGGATCGGAACCTTTCTTGGAGGGTTAAATTGCCTGAATCCTGAGACAGGGAAATTCAAAATCTACCGTTATAATGATACCGATTCCACTACTATTTCTGACGACCGTGTTTGGAGCATATGCGAAGACAGCCGGAAAAACCTCTGGGTTGCAACACTAACGGGAGGACTGAACCTTTTTGATCGTGAAACCGGTAAATTCAGGCGTTTCAATTCACGGAACAGCTCAATCTGTTTTGATTATCTCAACCATTTATTTGTTGACAAGGATGACAATCTGTGGCTCAGTTCTGCCAACGGTTTGATTTTTTACGATCCGCGGCAGAACAGATCGGAGTGTTATTACAGTGATCCTGAGACATTTACATCAATAAGTGATAACCATATTATTTCGACATTCAGGGACAGCAGGGATCTATTCTGGGTTTGCACAAATAATGGCCTGAACCTCATGGATCAGGCTAATAAAACATTCCGGGTATTCCGGGAAAAGGACGGGTTGCCATCAAACAGCGTACTCAGAATACTTGAAGATATTGATTCCAATCTCTGGATAAGCACAAAAAATGGTATCTCAAAGCTGATGGTCAGCCGGGAGGAAGGTAAAGACTCTCTCATTTTCAGTTTCACCAATTACGGAATGAGTGATGGTTTACAGGGGAAAGAATTCAATGAAACGGCTGCATGTGCAACGAGAGATGGTGAACTCTGGTTCGGAGGAGCTGATGGACTTAATGCCTTTTACCCTCCGGAAATAATTGAAGATAGTACGATGACAAGACTTGTCCTTACCGGGTTAAGAGTGGATAATAAGGTTGTGCCCTACGGTGAAATGATCAATAACAGGGTGCTGCTTGAGAAACCGCTTTTTAATGCTGAGAAGATCACTCTGAAGTATAAAGAGAACTCTTTTACAATCGACTTTGCTGCGTTGAACTATTTTTCTCCTCAAAAGAACAGATATGCATATAATCTTGAGGGATTTAATGATAAATGGATAATTACTGAAGGTGAGGAAAACTATGCTACTTTTTCCAACCTTAATAACGGTAATTATATCTTTAAACTTAAAGGTACAAATACCGATGGTATATGGAATGGAACGCCGGTTACACTCAGGATAAGAGTTCTTCCTCCTTTCTGGAAGAGCTGGTATGCTTATGTTGCTTACGTAATGCTAATATTGTCACTGCTCTTCTTTTTGCGGTATCTTATACTTGCGCGTGAAAGATTAAAAATTCAGATAGAACATGAACAAATAGAATCTCAGCATATTCATGAGATTGACAACCTGAAGATCAGATTTTTCACAAATATCTCGCATGAATTAAGAACTCCTCTTACTCTGATACTATCTCCTGCAGAAAAGTTGAAATCATTTCTTAAAGACAAACCAGAGGAAAAATATTCGAATCTGATAATTCAGAATGCAAGGAGACTCCTGTTTATGATCAACCAGTTGCTTGACTTCAGGAAAATGGAGGTGCAGGGCTTCGGATTCAACCCGTCTATGGGTAATATAATTGCATCTGTCAGGGAAGCAGTTGATTCATTCAACGATCTGGCACAGCAGAAAGATATTCAGCTGGTTTTTCATTCATATATTAAAGAGCTGAATACTGTTTTTGATAAGGACAAGCTGGAAAAAATAATCTTTAATCTTCTTTCCAACTCATTTAAATTTACTCATCCCGGGGGGAAAGTGACAGTTACTGTTAATATCCAGGAAAGAATTGACAGAAAAGCTGAATCAGAACAGAATGCCGGTAAAATATATCACCTGATAATAAGAGTTGAAGACACCGGCATAGGTGTTCCGGCCGACAAGATTGATAAATTGTTTGTAAATTTTTATCAGGTTGATTCTGAAATGGCAGATAATCAGGGTACGGGAATAGGTTTAACGCTGGTTAAGGAATTTGTAAACCTTCATGACGGTCACATAAGTGTGGAAAGTGAACCTGGTAAAGGGAGTTGTTTTACAATCATAATACCAGTAAAAGCTGATCTGAGAAACCTGGCGGAAGATAATGAATATATACAGACCACTACAAAAATAGCCGGTGAACCATCGTCACTGTTTTATGAAAAAGAAGAAGATGATGATAATATGCCCGGTGAAAAACCGGCGGTTCTTATAGCGGAAGATAATGATGATCTCAGGTTTTATTTAAAAGACAATCTTAAGCGTCAGTACAATGTGTATGAAGCCGGTAACGGAGATGAAGCGCTGACAATAATTATGAAAATCATCCCTGATCTGATAATAAGCGATATTATGATGCCGGGGCTGGATGGAATAGAACTGTGCCGGAGAGTCAAGAATGATAAAACCACAAGTCATATACCTGTTATTTTGTTGACCGCAAAGTCGGGAGAGGAAGAGCAGTGTAAAAGCTTTAAAACTGGTGCTGATGATTTTATCACCAAACCCTTTAATTTCCAGTTACTTGAAGCAAAGATCGAAAACCTTATCAATATGCGAAGAGAGCTGCGAAAGATCTTCAGGAACAATCTGACAATTGAGCCCCGTGAAATTACAATCACTTCACTTGATGAACAATTCATAGAGAAGGCACTTGATTTCGTTGAAAAAAATATGGCAAAAGCCGATTACACAGTTGAGGAATTAAGTCACGATCTTGGATTAAGCAGGACTCTCCTTTACAAAAAGATACTGACACTTACCGGGAAGCCGCCTCTTGAATTCATCCGGACATTACGTCTGAAACGTGCGGCACAACTCCTGCAAAAGAGCCAGTTGAATGTCTCTGAAGTTGCTTTCAGGGTGGGATTCAATGATCCTAAATATTTCCGGAAACACTTCAAAAATGAGTTTGGTATTCTTCCTTCAAGGTATTCTGAAAAATTCAGAAAGAAATAATAACAAAACCATTTAACACCCTAATCCTAAACATTTCATACTCTTTTTGACCATAAGATAGGTTTATCTTTGATATTTAGTTAACTTGATAAAGGTTATAAACCTGATTAAATCTTTAAAATATGTAGTAGTACTACCTTAAAAACCCCAAGACTATGCTAAAACGAAGTGTATTTTTTGTTTTGTTACTGCTGATCAACGTGGGACTTATGGCCCAGCAGACTGTTTCAGGTGTCGTGAAAGACCAGAACGGTCAGCCAATGACTGGCGTGACAGTAGTTGTTCAGGGTACTTCTGCCGGAACTCTTACGGGTGCTGACGGAAGGTATTCTCTGGCAGTACCTGCCGGAGGTACAGCTCTGAAATTTTCATTCATCGGTTACAATGAGCAGGAGATCCCTATTGAGGGTCAGAGTGTCATTGATGTAACCCTTGAAGAAGCACTCCTCGGACTGGATGAAGTTGTAGTTGTTGGTTACGGTACTCTTAAGAAGAAACTCGTAACCGGCGCAACTGTCCAGGTAAAGGGTGATGATATCCAGAAGATGAGCACAATCTCTCCGATGACTGCTCTTCAGGGTCAGACACCCGGTCTTTCAATTATCAAAAACACCGGCCAGCCGGGTGATGGTTTTAAAGTCAATATCCGTGGTATGGGAACAATCGGTAACTCCCAGCCGCTGTATGTTATTGACGGCGTCCCTGGCGGAAATATCGACCATTTGTCACCGGCCGATATTGAATCCATCGATGTTCTCAAAGATGCTGCTTCATCAGCTATCTATGGGTCACGTGGTGCAAACGGTGTTATTCTGGTAACAACAAAGAAAGGTGTCAGACCACCATCGGGAGCTCAGTCTAATATTTCCTATGACGCTTCATACGGGTGGCAGAACCTTTATAAGAAACTTCCCCTGATGAATGCATTGGAATATGCAAACATTGTTGATGAGGCAAGAGTTAACAACGGCCAACCGCGCCTCGATTTTGCTTCCCTCGTCCCTGACTGGGACAAGATTGTGTCAGGCGAATGGGAAGGAACAGACTGGCTCGATGAACTGACCTATGAAAATGCACCGGTGATGAATAATGCTCTGAATATTACCGGAGGATCTCAGGCAGGGACATACTCAATGGGGCTCTCCCATTCAACCCAGACAGGTATTATAGGAAATCCTGTTGAATCACACTATGAACGTTTTACATTCCGGCTTAATTCCGACTATTCTTTGTTAAGAGATAAATCAAATTCATTTGATATTCTGAAAGTCGGACAAACATTGAGGTATATGAACTCAAACAATAACGGGGTCGGAACCGGCAACCAGTACTGGAATGATGTATTCAGCTGTATTGTTGCAAGCCCGTTCCTTCCTATGTATGCCGAAGATGAAACCGACCTTGCTTATCCCTATCATTTTGCTATCCCATGGAATACACAGGCATCCAATCCTATTGCCCAGATGGTTTATTCACGCGGACAAAATGAAAGTAAGAATCACAATCTTAACGGAAGTTTCTTCTTTGAAATACAGCCAATAAGAAGACTTGTTCTGAGAAGCTCCTTTGGATATGCCATGTCGGCAGGTTCATACAGAAGTTATACACCTACATATAACCTGAGTTCGACATCATTCAATTCCGAAAATGATGTAAACCATTCAATGTCGTCAGGTTACCAGTGGACATGGGAGAATACAGTTACATATAATTTTACTGTTGGCACTGATCATTCATTTACAGCTCTTGCTGGTACATCTGCTGAAAAATGGGGACTTGGAGAATCAGTTAACGGATCAAATTCCAACTCGCTCTTCTCCGATTTCACGCATGCTTACCTCGCAAACACACCTGTAATTGATGTTAATCTTACAAATGTGTCGAGCAGCCCGTGGGGTGAAGGAGGTATTATGTCATACTTTGGACGTCTGTCATATACATTCAGGGATAAATACATGGCAACCGCCATTTTGCGTGCAGACGCTTCATCAAATTTTGCAGAGGGTAACAGATGGGGTTATTTCCCGTCAGTATCTGCAGGATGGGTTGTCTCCGAAGAGAATTTCTTCCAGAATCTCAGGAGTACAATAGATTTTTTCAAAATCCGTGCAAGCTGGGGCCGGAACGGGAACCAGGCTATCAGTTCGTTCCAGTACCTGGCAACAATATCATTCGCCAATGTCAACTATTTCTTCGGACCGGATAAAGCAGCAGTCAGTACAGGAGGTTATCCGAATATCCTCCCCAACCCGGATGTTACATGGGAAACATCAGAGCAGATCAACGTCGGATTTGATGCACGCTTCATGAAAAACAGGCTGAGTACAGAATTCGATGTTTACAGCAGGACCACATACGACTGGCTGATTAATCCTTCAATGCTTGCATCTTATGGAACAGGAGCCCCTTATATAAACGGAGGTGACGTTTTGAACAAGGGTGTGGAACTGGCAATAAACTATAACGATAATGCAGGCAGCTTCGATTATTCTGCAGGATTTAATATTGCCTATAACAAAAATGAGGTAACTCGTATCGATAATAATGAGAAAATATTCCATGGTCCCGGTAATGTTCTGGGTCAGGGAACAGAAGAAGTATACCGTGCACAGGTCGGATATCCTATTGGTTATTTCTGGGGGTACAAGACCCTTGGAGTTTTCCAGACCGAAGTTGAAGTAAGCGACTACAGGAATTCAGACGGTCAGGTAATTCAGCCCACAGCTGTAGCCGGAGACCTCATATTTGATGATACAAACGATGACGGGGTGATAAATTATCTCGATAAAGTGATGATTGGCGATCCTAATCCTGATTATATTATTGGTTTTAATTTATCTCTGGCATTCAAGGGCTTCGACTTATCATTGCTGGCAAACGGCGCTCTGGGTCAGCAGATAGCACGCAGCTGGCGCCGCTGGGCCGATTCACCGTTGAATAACTATACTACCGATGTCTTTAACAGATGGCACGGGGAAGGATCTTCAAATAAGTATCCGAGACTTACTTACGGTTCTCATATAAACTGGCAATATAACTCCGACATCTTTATTGAAGATGCAGATTATCTGAAAATCAGTAATGTAACTCTGGGTTACGACTTTAAAGAACTTATTAAAGTCATGCCTCTTTCACAGGTAAGATTCTTTGCAACTCTGCAGAACGCATACACTTTCACAAAGTATTCAGGTATGGACCCTGAAATCGGAGGCGGAAGTGGTACAGACAGCTGGGCAAAAGGTATTGATATAGGATATTACCCGGCTCCGCGAACATTTATGTTAGGTGTAAGTTTAAAATTCTAAAATGATGATGAATATGAAAAGGATATTTATATTACTGCTTACAGGTGCTGTTCTTGCGGGATGCTCTGAAAGTTTTCTCGACACTGTTCCTCTGACCCAGAAGACAAATAATGACTTTTATCAGACAGAGGACGATATGGACCAGGCGCTTACTGCTGCATATGTAACGATGGTATCTGTTCCAAACGGTTCGATACTGAATGCATATCCATTCGCAATTTCAGAACTGATGTCTGATGAACGGTTTGGCGGCGGTGGAGATAATGACCTGACACCAAGGGCAATAGCTGATTTTAAAATTGATGGTCAGGATATGTACCTTGGAGCATGGACACGATATTACAGAGGTATATTCCGCTGTAATATGCTGCTTGAGAATATTGACAAACCCGATTGGTCAAGTGAAGCAGCTAAAGGTAAAGTTGAAGGAGAAGCACGATTCCTCAGGGCTTTGTTCTATTTCGACATGTCGCGTTTGTTCGGTGAGGTTCCTCTCATCCTTGAGACAAAACCACAGAACCTGCCGAAATCTCCTGCTGCTGACACCTATGCACAGATAGCAACTGACCTGAAAGCTGCCATTCAGGCTTTCCCAGGTACACCATGGGCCATATCAGATATGGGCCGCGGTAGCAAATGGGCTGCTGAAGCTCTTATGGCACGTGTCTTCCTGTTCTATACAGGATATTATGAAGTCACCGACCTTCCTCTTGTTGATGGCGGAAGCGTATCGAAAAGCGAAGTTATTGCCTGGCTCGACGACTGTATAGCACACAGCGGCTACCAGCTGATGCCTGAATTCAGGAATCTCTGGCCATATTCTGTGGCAAATTCCACTAATTCGGAGAACCCATACAAATATACCGAAGATAATAACCTGTCATGGTATGGTGAAGCAGGTGGCAATAATGAAACAGTGTTCGCACTAAAATTCTCAACATTTGCTGACTGGGGAACCAGTATTTATTACAGCAACCAGATGAACCTGTTCTTTGGATGGAGAGCCTATTCATATAAAGGCGCCATGGGCGAAGGCTGGGGAATGGGCACCGTGAATAAAAAACTGTGGGATGCATGGCCAGATGCTGATATCCGTAAAAGAGGCTCAATCTGCAAAGTCGATGATGCTGCAGAAGGTATTGATGCAAGCTATGACCTTGGCGTTGATTTCCACGACAAACAGATGGATGAGACAGGTTACTGGCAAAAGAAATACAGGCCCGTTAACCTTTATAATGACGGTGAATGGAGCAACTACAGCGTCAATTTCTATAGCGCCACCAGGAACTTCCAGCTCGACAATATGCAGGACATCGTGCTTATCCGTTATGCAGATGTTTTGTTGATGCACTCAGAGCTCACTGAAACCATTACAGGTATCAACCTGGTAAGAGCACGCGTCGCACTTACACCTATTGGTGCTTATTCACTCGATGCTCTGAAAGATGAACGCAGGTTTGAACTGGCGTTTGAAGGAGTGCGTTATTACGACCTCCTCCGCTGGGCCGGAAAAAGCAACCTTGCTTCAGTTGAAACGATCCTTGAGAGCCAGAACGGAGTTGGTACTATAAATAATGGAGTGAGCGGCGTGAAAAAAGGCGTCGACTTCAGACCGGAGACAGGAGGCTTCGTGCAGATCCCCAACCAGGAAATCCAGCTCTCCGAAGGAGTGCTTGTCCAGAATCCGGGATGGGAAACAGGTGTTGCACCAACCTATTCTTTTAGTTGTAAGTAATACTTAATGAGAAAAGATATGAAAAAAAGAATATTATATCTAGTTGCAGGAGTGGCATTACTGGTTATTACCTGCACTCCGATAGAGATCAGGGAAGAGGCCGGACCCATAGTGCCTGCAACTGATTTCGTTTATACTGTCACAAACGTCCCTGGTATGGATTACAAGCTTATACTTGATAATAATACACCGGAGGTTATGTTCTCCTGGGATTATGCCTGGGGCGTAAGCCGTAAACAGTTGGACACTGTGAGAATGCTGGTGCCGGGAACCTATACTATCAAGATTACAGCAACAACCGCCGGAGGTATTGTGACTGATGAGACAACAGTGACAGTTACCCAATCCGATCCCGATGCTTTCCAGGAACCGGAATGGGGATACCTTACCAATATGGCAGCCGGAAAAACCTGGGTTTGGGATGATACTCAACCCGGACCATGGGGTAACGGTGGCTTTAAAGGCTGTTATGCCCCGTGTTGGTGGGTTGTTAGCATGGCTGACATCAATGGCCGCGGAGTAGGCTCCGATGAGATGAAATTCGACCTTAACGGAGGCCGTAACCTGACACTAACCGCTGCTTCCACACCTGCTGCATACGCGGGAGTTACAGAAGGCACATTTGATCTCGATTTCTCAATCTATAAAGAGGGATGGGATGTTGGCAAACTGACAACAACCAATGTGACAATTATTAATGGTGTACAGGTCAACTTCGATAATCAGATCGAGGATGAATTCTATATCCTCACACTGACGACCGACCAGCTTGTACTGAGCGCTCCTGAACCAGGGGTGACGGGAGACTGGGGTACAGCATGGTTCTGGATGTTTAAACCAAAACCATAGAAACCAATAGAAAAGGGGCTGCAAAAAGCCCCTTTTTAATTTTGAAGTTCAGAACAGTTGCGATAGCTTTACGGAAAAGAATTCTGATGAATAAGACCTTTCCTGTCTTCATTGGTCTGTTGTCAATAGTTTCATGTACACATCCGGAACCATTTAGAATTGATGGGACAGTACCTGATACAAAATTTAAGGGATCGAAAATCTATCTTGTCGCCCTGGACGGACCTGTATCAAAGAATGTCGATTCCACAATCATAAAAGACGGTAAATTCCACTTTGAAAAGAAACCTGATTCATTATGCGTTACGATTCTCAGGGTACCAGTAAATTATCAGAACCCTGTCGAAGATCTTGTAGTAATAACCGAGTCGGGCCGCCTGGATGTTGTCATGTCTTCCATCAGTCGCGGACACGGTACACGGTTGAATAACATCCTCCAGCAATGGAAAGACAGAAAACATACATACGACTCCCTTCAGAGGGATATCTATATCAGGAAAAACAGTGAGAATAAAACACAGGATACTGCTGACAGTCTGATGTGGCAATCACAGCAACTGGGCGTCGAATTTATGGCAGATGTTGTTAACCTGATGAATGAAAACCTTCAGAACGGTATAGGGTTGCTTCTATTTAAAATATACTACCATGCATTACCTTCAGAGGTAAAAAAGAGAGTACTCGAATTGACCGGCGATACCTTTCTTGAAAAAGACGGGCAGCTGAAAATGATGGTAATGTATGATCAGAATCACATGAAATGAAACCCTTTATAAAAGAATCCGGTTTTGAAAAAATGATCCTGATCCTGTGTTGCTTCGGATCACTGCTCCTGTGTTGCTTCGGATCACTGCTCCTGTTTGGAGTTTTTTATGAGCAACACCTCTATCAGAAAGAACAACTACAGTTGTTTGAGCTTTCATCCGGGTATTTTTTACAGAAAATATCTCAACATGGAGGTTTTGCAGATTATGCCGGAGAGTTCCTCATTCAGTTCTTTCACCTTCCCTTTGCAGGAGCTGTTATTATTACCGCTTTATTCCTGTTGCTCTGTTTTCAGACACGATGGCTGATTTACAGGATATCCGGGAAAAAACCAGCAATCCTTTTTACAGTTTTGCCAGCCACCGGGTATCTTATTCTTCTTCTTGATGATTTTTATTGCCTTTCCGGATTAGCAGGACTGATACTTGCACTGGCTGCTGCAATGTTTTATATAAGTTTGAAGAGTGTAAAATTAAGAAGCCTGGGAGGGATTATCTTAATTTTTTTGATATACTGGCTTACCGGGGGGGCTTACCTTGTGTTCGTATCATTAATGATAATTCATGAGTTCCTGTCCCGGATAAGAAACCCTGGTAATCAGCATATTACAGTTCCAGTAATATTCTCCTGGCTTGTTCTTGCCATTGGTTTTCCGCTGCTTGGGAGGGAATATATTTTTAATAGTACTCTGCTGCAGGCATTTATGTCAGGATCATATTACAGAATCAGTATTTTCTTCCCCATACCTCTTATCATATTATTCATTTTATTCCCGCTCTTAACCTTATATCAGTATTTTGTACCTGAAATTATAAGGAATAAAATGCCGGTTGTATATAAATTAGTTTCACTCATTTTGCTCTCCACTGTTACAATTGCCGGAATAGTGAATTTTGGTGATTTCAAAACTGAGGTTGTGATGACCTATGAGAACCTTGCCTGTAAAGAGAAATGGGATGAGATAATAAAAAGAGCTGAAAAGGAACCTCCGGATGATCCTGTTTCAATGGTTGCCGTGAATCTTGCACTGGCAAAGAGAGGAGACCTTTCGGAGAAGATGTTTCATTTTGACCAGGGAGCAAACAGCCTTTTTATTGACTATGAAAGGAGAGGGATGACACCCTTCATAGCCGGAGAACCATATTACCACCTGGGCCTTTACAACTTTGCACAGATGTTCGCCATGGAGACCATAGAATCAACTCCTGATACAAAATATCCGGCGAGATCATTTAAAAGAATGGCTGAGACCTTTATTATAAACGGACAGTATGATATAGCCCGGAAGTACCTGCAGCCGCTGAGCAGGACCATCTTTTACAGGAGATGGGCAAAAAATTGCATGGAAATCATAAAAAAGGACAAAAATTCAAATGTTGATCCCTCATTGAAAGCTAAAAGAGATTTAATGCCCGATTATGATTTCTTCTATAATATTGATCAGATTGATGTTGCACTCCGGTATCTTCTTATATCGAATCCGGGCAATAAAACTGCTTATGAATACCTTATGGCATATTATCTTTTACAGAAGGACCTTGACGGCTTCCTTATGGGTATGCAGCTGGCTGAGGGACTTGATTATACTGTACTTCCCGCGGTCTGGCAGGAGGCGGCCGCATATATCGGAACCCGTGTTCAGCAAATACCTCCTGTACTTGAGAAATATAGAATCGATCGGGAGGTTGCAGATCGTTTAAGATTATATGCCCGGGCATTTTCAGTTTACAACAGGGACACCTTGAAAATAAGAGAAGAATTTGGGCATACATACTGGTATTATCTTCATTTTAAATAAGTTATGGGAAAGTTCAGTTTCGCGGTATTGATATTCGCTCTATTTGCCTTCGGTTGTAACCAGGAAGAACAAATTGTTCCTGAGCAGACAAGCCGTGAACCTGAAATATATCCTGATTATAAAAATATCATTATTCCCTGCAATATTGCCCCGCTTAATTTCAGGATTGATGAAGAAATGGAAAGAGCCGTCATTAGCCTGAGAGGTAATTCATCAGAAATTAAGCTGCGGATAAAGGCTAATAAGGTTATTATTCCCCGGAAGAAGTGGGCGGATCTTCTGGCAGAAAATTCCGGCGGCACTATTAGAATCTCCGTAAGTGTGATGAGAGGGGGCAGGTGGTTTGATTTTAATCCCTTCCTAATTTCAATCTCAGAAATTCCGGTTGATAGTTATCTGGTCTACCGTCTTATAATGCCAGGGTTTCAGAATTGGAACCAGATGGGCATTTACCAGCGATCGCTCAGAAGCTTTGAGCAGGAGACAGTTATTGACAGCCGCGTACTGCCCGGCACCTGTATGAACTGCCATTCTTTTTCAATGAATGACCCTGAAAATATGGTCTTCCACCTGAGAGAAAGTTATGGAGGAACAATACTTTACAGAAACGGCCTTCTCGAAAAGATTAATACAAAAGCAGGGAAAATGTTCGGGAATGCAGCATTTCCGGCCTGGCACCCCTCGGGGAATTACATAGCTTTTTCAGTAAACAGGGTGAACCAGATATTCCATGCCACAGGACCCCACAGGGCAGCCGCTATTGATATGCAGTCCGACATGTTTGTATATGACATAGAAAGAAATGAAATGATAACATCTCCGGCGCTGTCATCCGGAGAAAACTTTGAAACCTTTCCCTGTTTCTCACCCGACGGGTCAGTTCTTTATTATTGCAGTGCACAGGCTGTGAAGATGCCTGAGAAATTCAATACTATCAAATACTCATTGTGTTCGGTATCATTTGACCAGATGACGGGAAAAATCGGTGAGAAGGCCGACACTCTGATATCCGGACGGGAATTGAATAAGAGTATTTCAATACCCAGGATCTCTCCCGACGGCAGATTCCTGATGTTCAATGTGTCAGACTATGGATGCTTCCCCGCATATAATTTTGAAGCCGATCTTTGGCTGTTTGACCTTCAATCAGGTGATTATCATCCTCTTGATATCCTGAACAGCGATAATGTTGACAGCTGGCATTCATGGTCATCGGACAGCCGCTGGATAGCATTCAGCAGCCGAAGGGACGATGGTCTCTATTCAAATATATACCTTGCTTTCATTGACGAAAAGGGCACTGCTCATAAACCATTCATCCTGCCGCAGAAGGATCCGTCATTTTATGACACATTTCTCTTTTCATTCAATGTACCGGAATTTATAAAATCAGGGATCCGGACAGATATCTATGAAATTGAGAAAGTTGCAAAAAAGACTCCCGCAGTCCAGGTAATGACTG
>Ga0307419_10000877_pt1 | contig 15519 bp, 9 predicted proteins | sample SalMarWE160230MG_2_FD_202512 | JGI IMG/M metagenome (GOLD analysis project Ga0307419, IMG submission 202512) | Salt marsh sediment microbial communities from the Plum Island Ecosystem LTER, Massachusetts, United States - WE1602-30 | ecosystem: Environmental > Aquatic > Marine > Intertidal zone >... | reverse complement strand
AGTTGTTTTTTCACCGATTCGAAGCTTTTTTTCTGACTTTCCGCATATTTCCGTATTTCGTCATCGGTCTCTTTGTCAGTGATGGTAATCTTCTCCTTCTTCGCAATTTCATTCAGCACGAGATCCTGTTTGAGATTGTCGACAGCGCGCGGCATCAGGTTTTTCCTGTATTCGTCGTATTTTTTACCATCCTGCTTGAGTTTTTCCATGTCGATTCTGTATGAATAGGCAATATCACCCAAAATGCGGTCGATTTCATTTTCGACCATTGTTTTCGGGATATCGAACTCAGTTTTTTCGATAACCTTCTTCAGCAATTCGTCTTTGGTTTTCTGGTCAGAAAGCTTCTCTGCATTTTCTTTGATATCCGCCCGTATCTTCGCTTCGAGCTCTTTCAGTGTCTTCACATCGCTTATATCCTGGGCAAAATTATCATCAAGTTCAGGAAGCTGTTTCTGTTTTACTTCATTTACCCGTATGTGCAGTGTTACAGTACGTTTTAATTTTTTCTCATTTTCGTCTTCGTTCTCATGAACCAGCTCTATATCTTTCTCGTCCCCCTTTGCCATACCGATGAGCTGTTTGGCAAGCTGATCATCCTTTTTATCGAGTAAGATCGTCTGGTTTTCCTTCTTCTCCCCGTTTTCTTCGGAAATTTCCTCGTAGTCGATGACCACGTAGTCGCCCATCTTCGCCTTGCCGTCAATGCTCATAAGAGTTGCAAACCGTTCCCGGAGGGCTTCGAGCTCATCGATTACGGCCTTATCGGTGATGTCGTAGATGTACTTATCGGACTCTATCTGTTTGTATTCCGTAAGTTTTACCTCGGGCATGATATCGCATTCAGCGCTGAACGAAAAATTGTCTTCGCCGGCGAGTTCTCCCATCTGGGTGATAGTCGGATCCGCTATCGGTTTGTACTCGGATTCTTTCAGAATTTGAGAAAGTGACTTCGAGAGTATCTCGCTCACTGTTTCGTTTTTTATGCTTTGAGCAAAACGCTGAAGGATAAGAGTTCTCGGTACTTTGCCCTTTCGAAACCCGGGAAGCTTCGCGTTTCTTTCATAATCCTTGATAACCGATTCCTCCGTGTCTTTAACCGATAATTTGTCCACTGTTACCTGTATGCTTATTTTTGCATTCTTTTCCTTTGTAATCACCTTTTCAAACTGCATGCACTCCCTTTCTTGTCTTTTGAGAATTTGTGTGCCGGATTTTTCACAGTGCACCTGTGCCATTAATATTCCAAAACTGCTTACGTGTAAAGATACTGTTATTGTACCGAAAAGCTAAATAGTTTTGCGAAGGCGTACTTGCTGGAGGAGTGTGTATTTGCGATGATTTTGTGCAGTTGGCAGTTTAAACGAAGAAATACTCAAGACAGTGAAAAAATGAGCGGGAAACGGGACTTGAACCCGCGACATCCACCTTGGCAAGGTGGCGCTCTACCACTGAGCTATTCCCGCCTTCGAATCGTTGACAAATGTAGGGTACTATGAATTTTCCACCGAAGTCAAGGTTATTTTGTTTCGCTCCCTTTCCGAGGACAAAAAAGCGGTACAGTATACTCCCCGTGCTACGCACTGCCGGCAGGCGATGCCTCCCGTGCAATTCGGTGCATCGGAGTACATACTTACTCATTTTCCAGTTCAATGACATACGCCTTTGCTTCAAACATGAGCCGTTCCTGGAATTCCCTGTCGTTGTAGTAATAGCGATCCAGCAGGTTTTGAAGTTCATTCAGGGAAACTTGGGATTTCTCTTTGAATTTTTCCGGATCGTATTTATACACGCGGAGATGGGAAAGAATCTCTTTCACACCGCTGTACAGTGCGTTTGTTTTTTCCTGTGTGTGCAGGGCCTGTGTGTACTGTTGATATGTTCTGTTCAGTGCTTCATCGTGTAGCTCGTCGAATGCCATTAACGCAGCTCCTGTTATACAGTTGGTGTGGGAGCGGAAATCACCAAGAGTACAATGTATCACAAACCGGATGATTTTCAGTTTTAGGTATTCAATATGTACAATACTCTACGGAAGCAGATGAATACCAGACTGCCTGGTTGGTTTTTTATATTGTCGGAATAAACAGGATTCTCATGACCCTGTTACCGGATTGAGATATGATATAGTGCAGGATCTTTCAGCACTCGATGAAAACTGATCAATTGGCGCAGCAGTATTAAACCCGGAAGAGGAAAAACCAGGGTCTTTTTTCAGGTGTTTTTTGATGCCGGGTTTCATTTGACATCTTTTCTTCAACGGCCCAAATTTTCTCATTAAATGATTTTTCATATTCACGTTCCTGTTCCATTACCTTTACCATGTATGAACCCGCTCCTTTCGTATACAGACCGTTATAGTGAATAACTGACTCACCCCACGTTTTATACCGTTTTTTCAGTTTGACGAGAAACTCGCAGCCGAGACGGAGATTAGTATCGACCTCGAGCAACTGTGCCTTCGAATAGCCTTTGAAGGTTCTGCTGTTCAGGGACATCAGGCCGTAATCATATGTGCGGTTGGAGTTCTTATTGACCGCGCGGGGGTTGAAGTTGCTCTCTGCGCTGATAATCGCAAACAGGAGTGAGGTGGGAATATCATATATAATGGAATAGCTCATTATTATTCTGGAAAGCGTCGGATCACCCGTGATTTCCGTATAGATGGCAATGATTTTATCGGTCTCTCCTCTGTTGAGCTCTTCTTCGATCTTTCTATTGATATCTTCCCGCTGAAGGTACGGTCTGGAAACGGCCGCTCCTGAAGTTTCATCTTTGATTTTGGTTTCTCCCAGATTGAGATACATATTGACGAAGAGCATGCCTATGATCAGTAACAGCAATACCCATATGATTGTTTTTCCTTTTTTACTCATTTACATCTTCTCCTTTATATGCTGCTTTTGCAGTACATATGCTACCTTTGCAGTACAGGCGTTTTATTACGCTCAAACCTGGCCGCACGGTTTTGATGATTATCTTGAAATAAGCCGGTTTTTTATGATTTAGTATTAGGTGCCAGGAAGAGTTTTTACTGCGGTAAAAGGTTCTCCATTACAGACAAAATTTTCATTAGCGTTAATATACTAGTATTATTGTCTATAATAAATATTTTTTTGTTCTGATTTTTCATTTTAGTGATGATTGAATGGGTATTTACACGGTGTTTTTTTGTGAGTTTTCCCCCGGCAGATATGGGAGGATAATTGCGAGAGGGGGGACTCGAACCCCCAAACCTCGCGGCACTAGATCCTAAATCTAGCGTGTCTGCCAGTTCCACCACTCTCGCGCTTAGTGCCACAGGACTGGCCTGCAGTCGATTTTTCTTTTTTAAAGATAACAATACCAATGATTCTGGTTTTTTTGAGCCGTGAAGGGATCGAACCTTCGACCCGCAGATTAAGAGTCTGCTGCTCTACCATCTGAGCTAACGGCCCATTTTGCACGCGCCCGGCAGGATTTGAACCTGCGACCTTTGGATTCGAAGTCCACTGCTCTATCCAGCTGAGCTACGGACGCACAGGAAAATATCAAATGCCGCCGGCACACCGCGCATTATCCGCATCAAGTAAGAGACTTGTAAGCTGCGGTTTTCCCCACTCAGGGGTTTACACCGGCGGTATTATTCGGACGGGATGCATCCGAATAAGATAAACATGGGTGAGCGATGGGACTCGAACCCACAACAACAAGATCCACAATCTTGCGCTCTGCCAATTGAACTACGCTCACCATATTCGCGTCTGGCAGGACTCGAACCTGCGACCCACAACTTAGAAGGCTGTTGCTCTATCCACCTGAGCTACAGACGCCAATTCGGGATGGCGAGATTTGAACTCGCGACCCCTAGTTCCCAAGACTAGTGCGCTAACCAAGCTGCGCTACATCCCGACTGTGCGACAGAAGCAAAATTTATCATTGTTAAATTGCAAAGTAAAGCAAAAATAGGCGATGGTCCTCACCTCGCAAAGATATGAACAGCGGTCTTTAGAATCGCTGCAGTTTCATTTGCTGTCAATGTAACAGACGTGCCGAAAACGGCTAGAGTGGATAGCTTTTTTCCCGCCGATTCAAAATCACCGCTAATGTAATTGGCAATAAAAAACGAAATTCTCATCCTGTTTGGCTCATGAAGACATTCGCATATTGGTTGCAGGTTTGCACGGCACTATATTATAATTAAATAGGAGACTTTGCACTTCTTAGTAACTTCTCGCGAAGTTACAATTTGATACCTAGTCCTGTCAAGGATCGGCCGCGAAGTGGCATATCCCGCCAGGGACATTCGCCACTTTTTATTATAGTAATGATTTCAGACCCATACGGCAACACAGGAGGTACTGCATCAACCAGGCATGGATACAGGAACTGAAAAATGACCACCGGTGTTGAAAATAGTGAGAATAAGAGCGATGACAACGGGAAAAAAGCCGGAGATAAAATCCAAACGATGCTCAGGCTGCTCAAGAGCTTTCCCGGAGACGACGTTTTTGCCCTGCTGACCGATTACTTCTTCCACCCCGATAATGAAGTGAGTAGAGCGGCACTGCAGTCGTCAGCTGTCAATGGCAATGTAGAAGCGGTGGGACATCTGTTTTCAATAATTGAAAAGAGCCCCGCTGCCCTTAAACTCGAGGCGATACGGACTTTTGCGGCGATCAGGGTACCCGGGACGGTTGAGCATCTTGTGCAGTACTACACCACATTCAAGGAAATTGAGCTGAAACGAGAGGTACTTGATGCGGTGAATGCGATTCAACCGAGGCATGAACGGGTGCTCGAGCTCAACAGGGGCGTGCTTTCAGACAGAACGGGAGGAGAGAGCCTTCACATATCAGCTGTACGTGGACTTATCGATGCCGATGATTTTGTGTTTCTGGATTACTATATATCCAATGCACATCCCGCCGTACAGAAAGCCGTGTTTTATCATATCGCAAATTCAGGTAGTGAAAGTGTTTCCTCATTTCTGAAAAAATTGGAAGGAAGGGGTGAAACAATTTCAGAACCGGTACGTGCCGCCTTTTTAAGCGCCTGTCTTCTCAGGGAAAAAAATCCAAGCCTTCCGTTTGTTCTTGATGTGCTCTCGGAGTCTAAAAAAAACATACTGCTCGAGCTCCTCGATCTTCTTCAGAACAACATCAGGCAGTGTTTTTCCGTAAAAAGTATCTTTCGCTTTCTTGTGATGGTTCCCTTTGTCGACAGGGAGGTGGAATCGGTTATCGGCGATCTTATCCGCGAGGCCATAGAAGTTTTCAGGCAGAGATCACCTCAGGCCTTGAATGAATTACGAACCGTTGTGTCTGTTCATCTTGAAACGTCGTTCAAAAAAGCGCAGGCAGGCCTGACCTCCGTTACGAAAATATCAAACCGCGAGGAACTGCTCCCCCTGTTTTTACGGCACTCCATCGAAAAATACTGTCCTACTGCGGTTGTCGAGGATATGCGTGCCCTTTTCAGAAAGGAAATAACCGGAGATGCCAGGCTGCTCATTGAAAAACTTACCTGGTTTATCAACGAAGGAACAAACAGCGATGTCAAGGCCTTTCGGGCCAGTGTTCCTCTTTTTCTTGAAACGGATAAGAAACGGCGCTACCGCATATACACCATTATGAGGAATGCCGATCCGCAGGTTTCAACACATCTCAGAAGATTGGCAAGACTTTTAAAGGCTGCCGGTTTTTTGGGCATGAAAGGGTCTCTGAAGAAAATTCGGGAGACGTACTTGTTTGCGCATGAACAGCAGGTGTTGTATCTGGAAAAGGTTGCAATCGTTACTCTGTGCCAGCTCGGATCAAAGTATATAATGAGAAAAAGCGATCAGGTGTTTGAAAAGCCATCGGTTGAGAGGGAATTTCTCAGGAGCTTTATACGGGGCGCGCAGTACCTTCCGACTCCTCATGCTGCCGAACAGCTCATCAGGCTGCTCTTTCTTCCGGACATCGTTCCCGGTGAGAGATCCCTCGACATTGAGGTGCTTGCTTCAATGAATCTGAATGGAAATGAGGCTGCGATACACCGCCTCTTTCGGGTGTTTGAAGCCGATTATTTCGAGCCCGGGGAAAAGAGAAAGACTGCCGAGATTATTGCAGCCTATGGAGGATCCGGCTCTCTTCGCACTGCTCTTGGATACCTTGACAGCCGGGATCCGAAACTGACGAGAACGGGCATGGAAATTATCAGGAAGAGGGGTAAAATCGATAGGGATATATCCCGCGATCTTGTTATCGGCAGGCTATACGCGCTTCTGGAGGACGATACGCAGGCGGTGAAGGTCGATGCGCTCGCTACACTCCTCATGCTCGGGGATGATTACGTTGAAAGGGTGGCATGCGACTGGCTATCGTCATCCAATACAGTGCTGGTACTTGATGTTCTTAGCGCCCTATCCGTCCTGTTTCGACGATCTCTGTTGAGACCGGTTGTTCAGCATCTCAGATCGGATAATCATGAAATCCGGGAAGCGGCGTATAAACTGCTTTGTGAGCAGGCTGAAAGTCCGTTTGCCGAAAAGATAAAAACTGCCGTAGTTGATGAGCTTATCACCGTTCCTTTTTCAGACAGGGCACCTGGCAGGGCAAATGGAGCTGCAGTCAGCCCGGAAAAACCTTTTCTTCACCCGAAATTCGAGTTTCAGCTGAAGCGGGAGCACTCACAGAATCTCACCGTTTTTTTCGTTGATATGGTCGGCTATACTGAAAAAACTGCGCATTCCGATATTACAAAGCTGATGTTGCTTGTTAAGCAGTTCGATGAAACGGTTGTTCCAACTGTCGGAACCTACAACGGCCAGATTGTCAAAAAGATGGGGGACGGCATTCTCGCCGTATTCAAACATCCGGTGAATGCGGCGATAAGTGCGCTTGAGATCCAGGGGAAGATCAGGGAGTACAATCTCCATGCTGTGGAGGAGGAAAAGTTTTCTGTGAGGATCGGTATCCACTCAGGATCAGTTATGTGGAGGGAGAATGATATATACGGCGATGTGGTAAACACGGCTTCACGGCTGGAGGGCGCGGCGGTTCCAGATGAGATACTTGTTACTGACACGGTGTATGCTGAGGTACGCGATTTCATCAATTGTGAGCCAAAAGGCGAGATCTCTGTAAAGGGCAAGGAGGATGCGATATCGGCATATGTCCCGAAAGGGGTTGTAAAGGATGTAAAGGCGCTGCTCGAGATTAGAAACAGCAATATCGATTCACTCAAAACCGTGAGGGATGGCGGGTCGATTGAACATCTTAAGAAGGCACTCTTCAGCCCCCGGTTTTTTGTTCCCGCAGGTATGGAACATGTTGCAGAGATAGCCGATATGGTGCGGAGCCTGTTCAGGGAGTTGTCAGCAGCGGCTTCTGAGATTTCTCATGACTTTCACGAGGAGTATCAGTTCAAACGGTATCTTCAGGACAAGTGGAATGAAACTATAGCCAGGTTACGCGGTGTCGGCAGGTAATAGAGGCCGCGTGCGGTCCGACGCGCTTCATTCAGCTGATCGCGGGTCGGCAGGAAGCAACTTGATGTGCTCCCGTGGAATGAAGATGCGAACGGATGCGCCCGCCTGATTGAAACTGCTCCTGCCGTCCAGAGGAGACAGTTTGGCCGTATATTCTCCATGTTTTGTTTGTACGCCTACTATCATGTTTTCACCGATGTACTCGAAGGCAGTAATTTTCCCTGAAATACTGTTTGCACTGCCTCCGTTTTGATCGAGCGTGCATTTTTCCGGTCTGAAGACAATGGTTGCGTCGGATCCCGGTGCGTGTTTTTTTCGGCTGTGAACGGTGAATTTTCCCTCCGGCGTCAGTACCTCAAATACATATTCAACAGCCCCGGATTTGGTAGTCCCTGCTATCTTCCCGTGTATTTTGTTCGACATACCGACAAAACCGGCGACAAACAGGGTCTGCGGTTCATTATAGATGTCGTACGGGCTTCCCGTCTGTTCAATTCGCCCGCGGTTCATGACAGCAATATTGTCGGAAAGTGCAAGCGCTTCCTCCTGGTCGTGCGTAACGTAGACGGTCGTAAGGCGTACCTCCTGCTGTATCCGCCGAATCTCTGACCTGAGCTCTTTTCTCAACTTTGCATCCAGGGCGGAAAGAGGCTCGTCGAGAAGCAGAAGCCGGGGCCGTGGAGCCAGGGCGCGGGCGAGAGCGATGCGCTGCTGTTCACCTCCCGAAAGATTCGTTACGGATCTCGACTCGAATCCGGAGAGGCGGACGAGCTCAAGCAGCTCTGCAACACGCCGTTTGATTTTTCCCCGCTCCCAGCCGTGCATTCGAAGACCGAATGCGATGTTGCCGAATACATTCAGGTTGGGAAAGAGCGCATAGTCCTGAAAAACCACGCCTATATTCCGCTCGTGCGGCATGCGTGCCGCGATGGATTCGCTGCCGATTCGTATGTCCCCGCTGTCCGGAGATATAAATCCTGCAATCAGATGAAGCGTGGTCGTTTTGCCGCAGCCGCTCGGACCGAGGAGTGTAAGAAGCTTCCCCGGCTCGACGAAGAACGAGAGCGCCATGTTGAACTCCGGGTACTGTTTTGTCACATTTTTGAGCATGAGACTCATATTATTCCTCACATTTTAAATCGTGCCAGGCACACCCCTGCATCCGCGATAATTCCATCCTTATGAAATCTCGAACCCCATCCTATCTATAATAAAGAAAACGAGAAAACATATCACCATGAGAACCGTGCCCAATGCGCAGGCGGCAAAATAATTGTACGATGATATCAGCCGGTATATGGCAATGGGCAATGTTGTAAGCTTCGGGCTGTAGAGCATGAGGGTGGCGTTTATTTCTCCGATCGAAATGGCGAAGGCGAACGTTGCACCCGCTATGATACCCGATTTTATCATAGGCAGCTCTATACGCCAGAATGTTTTCCAGCGGTTTGCTCCGAGACTCGACGCTGCCTTTACTATAGACGGGCTGATTTTTCTGAATACGGCGCTCGTCGAGCGGATGACGAATGGGTATGCGATGACCGTATGGGCGCATGCTATGGCGTACCATTTCCCCGTGATGTCAAACGTCTGATTCATGCGAATGTATCCGAGCCCGAGCATAATTGTCGATATACCGAGCGGGAGCATGGCAATGGACTCTAAAAACCCGCCGAATGGGATTTTTTTCCTGCTCGTAAGATAGGCGATTGACGTTCCTACTGGCAGGGAAAAAAGGACCGTCATGAAACCGAAAAAGAGGCTGTTCTTGATCACGGCACCGTATGAAACGGCAATAGCCCGCTGTTTTGCATTGGTGAAAATCAGTTTGTACCAACCGAGTGTATATGAGAACTGTGAAGCGCGACTTGATTTTTCGAGGAGGGAGTAATGAACTGCGGCGAGCATCGGCGCAATGATCAGTGAAAAGACAAGGGCGAGATACAGGATGACGGCAGGCCCGTATGCCGACCTGAGTAAGCTCGAAAGCCTCGGACGCTCGAACCGGAGTGCGACTTTTTCTGCAAAGCTTACCCTGTGCTGGAGCTTGATGTAAGTAAACATGAAGATAACGGTGAAGAGTGCCTCCCAAAGTGCAAGCGCGCTCGCCCGGTTGAAATCGACACTCACCTTTGCAAGCCTGTAGATCTCCACCTCGATAGTCGTAAACCGGGGGCCGCCCCCGAGTACGAGAATAACGGCAAAGCTCGTAAAGCAAAAGATGAATATGAGTGCGGCGCTCGCGAGTATGCCAGGCATAATCTGCGGGAGAATCGCGGTTCGAAAGAGGGTAAATCCCTTTGCTCCCAGGCTCCGGGCAGCGCGTTCGATATTGGGATTTATTCTGCTCCACACGGCCGATACGAGCCTGATGCATATCGGGAAGTTGTAGAAGGTGTGTGCCAGTATTATAGCCTTCATGGAGTAGAGGATTTTTAACGGCGGTTCGTTCAAGTGAAACGCTGTCTGTAGAAACCCGTTCAGTATGCCGTTGTTTCCGAAAAAGATGACGAAACCGAGCACGACAATGATCGACGGCAGTACAAAAGGGACCGTGGTGATCGCCTTAATGATGCTCTTTCCCCTGAATTCGTATCCGGCTAACAGGTAGGCCCCCGGAAGGCCGAGCAGAATAGAGAAGGCTGTGCTTAATAGCGCCTGTTCGACGGTGAAGAGTATGATGCGAAGGTAGTAGATGTCTGTAATTATAGATAAGACCTGTTTGACGGTAAACCGGCCGCTCTCGTCGGTGAGGCCTTCCCGCAGGATTGAAAAGAGGGGAAAGAAAAAAAACACCCCAATAAAGAGCAGGGGGAAAACGAGTACAGGAAGGGTGCCTGTTGTTCTTTTACGATTCTGCATGTTTTTCCGTTCTTCCCCGCAAACCATTCACCTGAACAGGTGAAAGCCTGTCTGCATCTGCCGTAGTTTCTGCAAGCAGACGCAATGCGAGTAATAACCAATCCTGGTGTTTTCACCGACGGTATTCTCCGGATACTTTGCATCCGGATATTAACTGCATCTTCCGCATACCGCAGCTATCAGTACTGTTTCATCCTGCAATAATACCGGCATGTCATCCGATATTATTGCTTGAATGACGTTCATCGGCGGCACTACCGGGCAGCCACAGTTAGCCAGTCATTTATCCAGCGTTCCTGCATCTTCTCAATAGTAAACGTGTCGAGTGAAAACATCTTTTCAGGTTTCGGGGCGTAATTGAAGCTTTTTGGGAGCTCGACCTTCGGGTCTACCGGAAACATCCAGTTTGTGAGTGGAATTTCCTTTTGAAAATCGTCGGTGAGGGTAAAATCGATGAATTTCCTGGCAAGGCCCGGGTGTTTTGCACCTTTCAGTATGCCCATGCCCTCGATCTGCAGGTAGTTACCCTCTTTGAATATCGCAGCCCTGTACCGGGTAGTATTCTCATATTCCACGTGATACGCCGGGCTCGTGGTATAGCTCAAAACCATAGGCGCCTCGCCGTTTGTGAAAAGCCCGTACGCGGAATCCCAGCCCTCCGTGATGGTGAGGATATTCGGCATCAGCCGCTTCCAGTATTCGAGGTAGCGGTTGCCGTACACCGCGATAGTCCACAGCAGAAATCCCATACCCGGGCTCGATGTACGGGGGTCTTCCAGGATGATCTTTTTCCTGAAGGCAGGCTTGGCGAGGTCCTCCAGGCTTTTCGGCGGATCGGTTATTGAGTTTGAATCATAGACAACGGCAAAAAAGCCGTAATCGAATGGGGTGACGTGATAGCTTTTATCGAAAACAAGCTCATCCGGAATCCGCTCCAGGTTCGGCGAATGGTACTGTTCGAGTATATCGGTGTCGAGTGCCTTTGACAGCAGGTTGTTGTCGATGCCGAGAACGATATCAGCGTTTGGTTTGTTCTTCTCCAGAATTGCCCTGCTCAGTACCTGACCGGCATCCCCCACGGAAACAACCTCGACCTTCACACCGTATTTTTTCTCGAATTTCGGAATAACCTTTCCGGCAGGCCCCCACTCGGAAACGAAGGAGTCATAGGCGTAGATGGTAAGGTCCGCCTCTTTTTTCGGATCTCTTGCCAGAGCCGATTGCAGTAAAGGGTGGCTCTTTCCAGGTATGGGGAGCACCCAGCTCATTGAGAACACAAGAAACAGTGCCGATACTTTAAAGGAGAAGAAAAACCGTTTTTTGTGCGTATTTAAGTTGTTCATGGCAACCTCCTCAAGGGTATATGCTGTTCTAATGTGATTTTTACGTCACCTTCAGTCTGACTTTTATTGAAGAGGCGGGATAAACGAGAGAAAATACACTGTGCCGCATTCTGCCGGTATACTCAGCGAGCGTACAATGGGGGAAACTGCCTCCTGCGATGGCACCAGGATTACGATGTCCGGGTTCTGTTATACCACGCATGTCGTGTACGTTACGTGCCTTGGTCTGGCCCTGGAATGAAAGGTTTTTTTTACGCGGGCATTTTCTCTGGCAGGAGATCACCATCGACTTCCTCCGCCGGCATTATCCGGTTCAGGTTCAAAGGGTATGATCTCAGGTTTATCACCACCCCTGTCACTATAAAATATAGAGCTTTGGGGTGTGTCGGTCAATCAGATTTATTTGGAAAGTATCGATTTTTTTCTGAAATGTGTTATGGGTTAGATGCTACAATTGTAATTATTTTTGGAAATAATTTGATGTTTCGCAGATATGTACTACACTGTATAATATATGGATACGCTATTAAAATAGACGATATAATGGAGACAAAATTAAAACGGCTAATAATTTTTACTGATGTTTTTTAATACTGGAGGTTCTCAAATGAGATACTTCAATAAATATAAAAGTGGATTTTTGGTGCTGTTCATCACGGCATCTTTGATTGTGCTTGGTTTGATTTCCGGTTGCGGGGGTGGAAACGGTGGTGAGACGCCCCCTCCTCCTGAGCAGGATACCACAGCCCCGGTTCCCGGCGGTAGCGGTACTATTACCACGGCGGATGTAACATCGGCTTCGATAAAGTTGAGCTGGAGCAAAGGGACGGACGATACCTCTTTGCAGTCCAAGCTGCAATACAAGGTCGTGCAATCCCCGAGTGACAATATCGATACGGTGGATAATGCGGAAAACAACGGAACGATCGTGCAGGACTGGGCGGCTGATATCGACACGAAAACGGCAACAGGGCTGACTGCAGGAACAACGTACTACTTCAATGTCATAATACGGGATGAAGCGGGGAACAGAGCCGTGTATGCCGGGGTTTCACAATCGACAAAAATCGCCGTCGAAATTGCAGATGTTTCGCCGGGGGCCGGGTACGACAACAGTTTCATTTACCCGATTGAGTACGGCTCAAAAATCTACTTTCAGGGGAGCAACGGATCAAACCCTCTGATCTATTCGTTTGACGGCACCTCGATAGGTACTGTCAGTGCCGGTGCGTCGGACTATGAGAACAGTTTCTCTGGTCCGGTTTTGTTTAATACAAAGCTGTATTTTCGGGGAAAATATGCAAGCGACTACTATCTGTACGAGTCTGACGGTTCCTCGATAAATAACGTGACCGATGTGTCATCTGATTACGGGAAAGATTTTTTATCGGGCATCGTGTACGGTTCTTCTCTGTTCTTCGAAGGGGTCGACAATACCGGGTTCGTCTCAAAAGTCTACCAGTTTGATGGGTCTATAAAAGATGTTGCGGTTGGTTCTTCGAGCTATAAAACGAATTTTAGTTCGGCGATCGAGTATAAATCGAATTTCTATTTCCAGGGGCATGACGGTACCAACCCCAAAATCTATGAGTACGACGGTACATCGATAAAAGATGTTGTATACGCCGGTAGTTCGTACACAAAAAACTTCGGTGCGGGTGTTGTATACAACTTGAAACTCTATTTCCAGGGGCATGACGGTACCAACCCCAAAATCTATGAGTACGACGGTACATCGATAAAGGATGTTACTGCCGAGTTGTCTGATTACAGCGCGAGTTTCCAGGCGGGTATCGTGTACAACACGAAACTTTATTTCGAGGGTTATAGTACGGGTGCGAAGAAACTACTGTATGAATATAACGAGACATCGATATCGAATGTTAACCCTGGTACCTCTCATTATGACAACGGATTCGCCTCTCCAATCATTTTCGATTCGAAGCTATACTTTCGGGGAAGCGACGGCCTGAATAATTTGATTTACGAGTATGACGGCACTTCGATCAAGAATGTCACTGTCGATGTTTCCTGTGATTATGTGAATGGTTTTGACTCCCCCATCGTGTATAACTCGAAGCTCTATTTTCAGGGAAGCAACAGTGTACCAACAAATTTGATATACGAGTACGACGGCATCTCCATAAAGAATGTCGATCCCGGTACATCGACGTATACAAGCGGGTTTTCTTCGGGAATCGTTTACGATTTAAAGCTATATTTCCAGGGGAGCAACGGACTGAAGAATTTATTGTACGGCCTTTATTAAAAAGCTTGTGTGCGGAAGATATAATTTTTCATTGGGAGAAGGAAAATTTTAAACAATTTTTCAATCTTCATCCATTTTAAAAGCAGCATTATAAAACATTGCACATAAACCGGCGATATTTGCCGGATACAAACCCTCCGAATAACGCAAGTATAATATATTTTCAAAATTGAAATTCTACCAGATTGTGCTATGTTATATACTGTACTTTTACCTTTATCAGGAAAATAGTGCACATATATGCGTAGACGAATACTCATACTGATTTTAATGCTTCTCGCTTCCTTTGCTGCAGGGGGAAATTTACTTTTTGCACAGGCTGAAGCTACTTCGGCTGACGGGGATATCTGGGAAACTGCTTCCGCCCAGGGCGACCGCAACATAACCGCTACGAACGGCTCCACATCACTGACATATAAGATCACAAACACAGACCTGAATGCTTTCAACTTCCTCGATGAGTTTAGAATTACCAACGCCTACCCTTCAAGCAGTATGGTTGTAACCTCGGTGGTGAGTGACGCAAGGACCTACTTTTTACAAAACAGTGCGTCGAAACCGACCTCCAATCTCGTTGCGAGCTGGGAATATGTTGGAAGCACTCTGCACGTACAGTTGGAGGATGACGAAATTGCAGGCGGCGGAACTCACTGGGTTGAAATTATATTTACACAATCAGGTTTAACCACCGCAGGTTCATACGACTATACAGCCACGGCGGACAGGGATCAGAATGATCCTCCTGAGAATTCTGTAACGGTAAGTGAAAATCCTTTAGGCTCACGCACTCTTACCGTAGACCCCGCTGCGGCAAGTGCAGTCGTCATAACCGGTGCCGGACTGGATTTTTCTGCAGGAGGGAACACTACCCTTACAGTGCAGGTGCAGGACCAGTACGGGAACCTTGTCACGAGCGACAACACAACACAGATTACTTTTAACCCGACGCTCAGCGGCACAATAAGCGGTGTATCAACGGGCGTGGGCGACGGAAGCTACGGCGTGGTCGGCGGTGCTGAAACGGTAGTGGTTTCAGGTGGTATTGCTGCAGTGACACTTACCGATTCGATCGCAGAAACATTCGAAGTCGCTATCACAAATAGCGGAGGACTCACCAATCCATCGAACGACAGCATAACGGTAAGCCCCAATATCGCAACAGATGTTGTTATTACAGGTGCCGGTTCAGATTTTAATGCCGGCGGCACAACAACACTGAATGTACAGGTGCAGGATACATACGGGAATCTCATTTCTTCAGATAATACGACGCAGATTACCTTCGATCCGACACTCAGCGGTACAATAAGCGGGGTATCGACGGGCACGGGCGATGGGAGCTACGGTGTGGTTGGCGGCCCTGAAACGGTGACGGTAGCGAATGGGATAGCAACCGTTGTACTGACCGACACGGTTACCGAAACTTTTGCTGTCGCCATCACAAACAATCAGGGATACAACAACCCGGCAAATGATTCCATAACGGTGAATCCTGGTGCATTGAGTTACTACACGATTAGTGGTGCGCCTGCAGCTGCGACATCCGGGGTAGCGTTTACGACTCCTGCGAATGACATAGTGGTGACGGCGTT
>Ga0307419_10000876_pt1 | contig 15532 bp, 20 predicted proteins | sample SalMarWE160230MG_2_FD_202512 | JGI IMG/M metagenome (GOLD analysis project Ga0307419, IMG submission 202512) | Salt marsh sediment microbial communities from the Plum Island Ecosystem LTER, Massachusetts, United States - WE1602-30 | ecosystem: Environmental > Aquatic > Marine > Intertidal zone... | reverse complement strand
ATTATAGCGCTCAATTTTCCCATTCTCTACGTGCCGGACACCCCGCAGTATGTTGCCTTGCTCACCATACTGGAGACCACGGAGGTCATCTCCGCTATGCTATTCCTGATGTATCATCCCCTGCTGAAGAAGGCCAGGAATATCAAATCAATCTTCCTTTTCGGGATGGGATTCGGCGCAGGGGAGGCGCTCACCCTGGCGCTGTTCACCTTCCTTCCTGTTGACAGCCCACTGGCTTGGAACCTGCTCCTGACCAGCGTTGAGAGGTTCTCTGCCATAATGATACACGTGGCGTCCGTGATGTTCGTGGGTTACTGGGTAATGAACAAGAGGAGGCTGAACCTCCTGCTGGGAATCCTCTCAAAGGACCTCAGCGTCACACTCACCTTCGGGATTCTGGCTGCCTTCTCGTTCTCCTACCAGGCGTTCCTTCCATACGTGGAGGCCCTGCTCCTTGTTTATGGAATTGGGTTCCTGTTACTGGCATTCAGGCTGGGTAAGGGACAGAAGATAAAGACAGGCCCGCCACCTGCCCAGAAGGGGATAAACTACAAAAACTTAGTCTTCATGATACCGGTTGGTGGGATGCTCCTCATCCTGTCAGAGCTGGCCTCGCTGTTCCTCTCCAGCCAGGACACTGTGTCCTACATAATCGTTTCAATGGGGGTTATGTTCGTGCTGCTGATATCTGTCTTCAAGCTGCTCAGCCTATTCAGGAAGGTTTCAATCACGGAATTCTCCTCGGGAATCTTCCTCGGACTCTCCATTGCTAGGGTGGCAGAGCTATCGTTCGTTGACCCCGCATACCTGGGCTCTGTCCCTGTCCAGGCCCTCCTCACCACCCCAATGCTGTTCTTCTCAGTCCTCATAGGGGCGATGGTGGTCTACAGGTTCATCCACAAGGAGAAGCTGTTGGGTTGATAGACTATTTAGCCGCGTCCAGGGTCTGGTTGGCCATCAGGTCGGCCCTTCTTATCATTGGGTGGGTCCTGCTGACGTGGACGTATTTGACGGAGGAGAGACCCGACTCCAGGGATTTGGCCATTAAGTGGAGCTCCTTCAGTCTCTTCTCCTTCACTTTCCATTTACCGGTTAGCTGGTTTACAAGGAGGGTGGAGTCAGAATGGAGGATCACATCAGAGAGGGGATGCTTCCGTGCAGCAAGGCCCAGCGCGCCTATCGCTGCCATGTATTCGGCCTCATTGTTGGTCGCTATGCCTATCATCCTGGCTTCCCTGTCAAGGAGACTCTTACCATCGTAGATGAGGAAGGATATTGCCGCCTTCCCAGGGTTTCCTCGGGAGGCGCCGTCAGTGAATATCAGGAGCTTCATTATTAGTTATTGGCTGGCAGGGTATAAATTTGGTTGCGGGACATCTCAGCATCTGTATCCAAACCTCTTCTCGTATTTCTTGTGGTCAAACCATTCCAGGATAACGGCAAGTATTCGGATTTCGTCGTTTATAATGGTATATATCAGTCTCCAGGCGTTTGGGAGGTCATACTTCCACAGGTTATCAATTGAATGCTTCCTTATGTATTCGCTTGGCCAGTAATCCTTTGGTATCTTAATCCCGCAGAACGGGTCCTTCTTGAGGTCATCGGTTGCCCTTTCAAGGAATTTGTATAACCGGGCATTCTCTTTTTTGGATTTTTCATATTCTTTCTTTACCTTTTCATTAATGAAACCCACAAAGTATTCCTTCATTTAAGAATCAGTCCCCTTTTTGTCAGCTTCTTCACCAGCTCGGGGTTCCATGTCCAGACTATCCTGTTGTCCTTGTCTATCACTATTTTTCCCAGTTCTGCAAGATAGTCAATTATCATTGCAAAGGTCTGGTACATGACCTTCCTGGGAAGCGCCTTCCATAGTTCCATCCTTGTCGGGTAGAAGTCAAGGCTCCTCAGGGTTTCCTCTACCATTATCACAGTATCCAGCCTGGGATAGTGCAGAATTTCTTGTTTCATGTAATTATATAAGTTTATATAATTTATAAAGCTTTCGGTTTTCTCATAAAAGTATAAATTTAGTTTGGTGGCAGGGGAAAGTATTTAAGAAAGGTGCTACATTATACTAATGGTTTTTATGAAGGCGATAAAGACTGTGAAGCTCACGAAGAGGTTCAACGGAATGACAGCGGTGGATTCCGTGAATCTGGAAGTCAATGAGGGTGAGCTGTTTGGTTTATTGGGCCCTAACGGGGCAGGCAAGACTACCACGATAAAGATGCTTACCACCCTGCTGACCCCGACCAGCGGGAGCGCCGAGGTGTGGGGTCATGACGTATCGAAGGAGCCGGACGCTGTCAGGAGGTCAATAGGGATAGTGTTCCAGGAGCCTGCGGTGGAGAGCGAACTCACCGGAAGGGAGAACCTGGACTTCCACGCGAGGATGTATGGGATGAAGAGGAAGGACAGGGAGAAGTCCATAGAAGAGGTCCTCGGGCTCGTCGAGCTGAAGGATAAAGCGAACGTTCTGGTCAAGAGGTATTCCGGCGGGATGAAGAGGAGACTCGAGATAGCGAGAGGCCTTATGCACCAGCCAAAGGTCCTGTTCCTGGACGAACCAACACTGGGGCTGGATGCCCAAACCAGGCGCTCAATCTGGGATTACATAAAGGTCCTCAGGAAGAGGGGAGTTACAATCATACTCACGACGCATTACATGGAAGAGGCAGACTACCTGTGCGACAGGGTTGCGATAATAGATCACGGGAAGATAATCTCAATGGGAAGCCCGTCAAAACTCAAGGATTCCATAGGCTCTGACATAATATCGGTAAAGACTTCCGGAGACCCTGACGGAAGGTTTCACTCGTGCATGTCAAAGCTGAAATGGATAACGGACGTCAAGAAACATGATCACCAGTTCAGCCTCGGCGTGAAGGAGGGGGAGAGGAAGATACCGGAGCTCATGAGGATTGCTGAGAAGTGCAGGGTTGACATAATCTCTGTTACATTGAAGAAGCCCACCCTGGAGGATGTCTTTCTGAAGTTCACGGGAAGGGCCATAAGGGACGAAGAGGGTAACGTCATGTCAGACAGGATGAAGATGAGGATGAGGGGGCATTGATATGAAGGCAATAAGCCTTAATGCCATATACGTGATGTGGCTCAGGGAGGTGAAGAAGTTCTTCAGGAACAAGAGCAGGATAATCGGCTCGCTCGGGATGCCGTTCTTCTTCCTTGCCTTCCTCGGGGCAGGATTCAGCTCGGTCTTCAGCCTGCCGGGGATGGAGGGTGTTAACTATCTGCAGTTCCTCGCGCCGGGCGTAATAGGAATGGTCATGTTGTTCGCATCCATGTTCGCAGGGATATCAGTCCTCTGGGACAGGCAGTTCGGGTTCCTCAAGGAGATAATGGTGACGCCGGTGAGCAGACTCTCCATAATGCTGGGGAGGGTTGCGGGTGGAGTGACGACTGCCCTTGTCCAGGGGCTGCTCATACTGGTCATAGGGATAGGGATGGGGATTGCCGTCCCGGGTCCGTTGGGGTTCCTCAGCGCGCTCATGATGATGCTCCTGATATCAGTGAGCTTCATAAGCATAGGCCTGATATTCGCTTCCCTCATGGAGGACATGCAGGGATTCCAGCTGATAATGAACTTCCTGATAATGCCGGTCTTCCTTCTTTCAGGTGCTCTGTTCCCGCTCACCAGCGCTCCCGACTGGCTCCATGCGCTCTCACTGGCAAATCCCCTGACTTATGGGGTGGACGGACTGAGGCTCTCTCTCATCGGATTCAGCCAGTTCCCGCTCTGGCTCGATGCATCCGTCCTTGCAGTGTTCGGCCTCGTGATGATTACGATAGGGGCATATCTCTTCGGAAAGACGCAAGTCTAGAAGCTGACCTTTGCCTCTTCTGACAAATCCTCTATCACGTTGGCCTTTATCATGGTGTCCGATATCGTGTATAGCAGGTGGTTTATGTAAAGGCTCCTCGTGATTGAGCGGTCGCTGTAGAAGTAATAGCCGCTCTTGAGGAAGTCCTCAGGATCATCAACGTGCGTGATTCTTCCCTTGAGCTGAATCCCTCCCTCGAGGCTTATGTCATAGACGTAAGCGCCCTGCCAGACATAGTCGCCATACTCCCAGTCCTCCCCTTCTTTCTGCTCCTCTGTGAGCTCTGCCAGTAGGATTGGAATCACCAGGAGGTTCTTCTCCCTGTCGAACAGGAATGCCTTGTGCGTTCTCAGGGCCTCGGAATCCGTCCCCCTGTCACCTATCACGACCTTGTCCATCTCCACCGGATTCTCCACGTCAGTGACGTCGAATATCGCAATCTTCACTCCCTGATACCAGGAAAAATCCCTTCCCCAATCCTCTTCTGCGGGGATTGTGTCCTTGCCTATCCCTATTATGTGGTTCTCGTCATAGGGGTGGAGGTAATCAGAGTATCCGGGTATCTTGAGCTTTCCCAGGACCCTCGGGTTGGCTGGGTCTGAGAGGTCTATCACGAAGAAGGGGTCAATCTTCTTGAAGGTGACCAGATATCCTTTGTCTCCCGTGAACCTCGCCGAGTAGATGCTCTCTCCTGGAGCGAGGTCCTCGAGGGAGCCGACCCTCTGGAGGGTGGAATCGAACACATAGACGTTGTTGGTTCGGTTTCCTCCGCCCCACCATCCCGGCTGCCGGGTGGTCGCTATCCTGAAGAACCCGTTGTTCTCATCCATGGAGAACTGGTTCAGAACCGTGCCTGGAACGTTCATGTAACCGACGTATGACAGGGTCATCCCGTCCAGGGAGAACTTGTGGACATTGGTGTTGACCTCCCTCTCCTCCTGTGGAACTGGTTGGGGGAGGCTGGAATCATCATCAGGGGCTGGTTCTTCATCAGAACCTGAAGACCCGGAGTCGGATTTTGTCATGGTTTCGGTTGCCTGTTCTATATCAACTGCCTGGCCCGTTGATACTCCTGTGAGGACGCCCGGAACGAACCTCGGGTAGTCTGTCTCTGCTATGTAAAGGTTATCAAGTGACATGTAGACGTTCTGGCCCGAGCCCACAATCACGTCCTTCTCAACATCTGCACCAGGGTCTGATATGGACATCGCAACCAATGTTATGAACTGCTGGGCGTCAATGGGCTCGAAATGGACGACGTCCGTGCAGCCGCATGAGCTCTTGAGCTCCTCCCCCTCATTGCTGTCCCTGTAGAGAGGAACTATCCCCGCGGGGTTGTCCTCCAGTATCTCGTAGCGGGGGTAGGAATTGACTATGAAATAGACTATCCCTCCGACCTTCCTTGAGGAGACATAGCTTCCCTCGAAGTCCAGAGTCCTTACTTCCGCCGGGTCCGCCCTGTCAGAGATGTCAAAGAGCTTGACCGTCATGAAGGACATGTAGCTGGGGTAAATCATCATGTCCCTTGCAACCCCCTCCATGGGGACAGGGACAGGTCCCTCGAAAGCATGGTAAGTGTAACCGAAGACCATGAGCATGTCGCCCTCTATGAAAATCTCCTGCGGTGTGAAGTCAGTGAATTCAATCTCCCCTACCACATCCATCCCGGTCGCAGGGTAGGCCTTGACTATGACTAGCTTGGGTCCGGTGGTTTCCTTGGAGTCCTCGTAGTCATACCAGCCGCCATACCTCTGGGTTAATGTGTATATGTACTCGCCGTCAGTCTTTACGATGTCTGCCTCGTCAACGCCCTCGACCTGGACGTTGGTCTCTGAGAAACCCTTGGAGGCTGCCTGCGACTCCTCGCCCGCAGCCATAGGAACCGCTGAATCCAATGTTCCAACGCCCCGCCAGAGCCCGCCGTAGGAATTCTGGCTCTCAGAGAAGGCCGAGGCCAGGGCAGTGCAGCTGTCAAACCTCTTTATGGAGCCGGAGAAGCTGATGTCCTCCAGCGCTGAGAAGAGGACAGAGCCGCTTACCAGGATGACAACTATCCCTGCGAGGATGATGAAGTCAGAGAGTCCCTTTTTCATACTTACTTATTGGTCAGGGTATGTTTAATTGGTTTTCCCTTTTCTCCGGTTTTTCCCGTCACCCAACAATCTTCCCGTCCTTCATCAGGGTCTTGTTGTCGGCCTCTATCGTTGGTTTCCAGAATATGTAGTCAAGATGGATGGATGACTGGACGTTCCCGCCAAAGCTCTTGTTCGTCCCGAACGCTATGTGAGCCGTTCCCTTCACCTTCTCGTCCTCGAGTATGTTTCCGGTTATCGTAGCCTTGGGGTTGGTCCCTATGCCGAGCTCAGCGAGGTTTCTGCCGTTCTCCACGTCATGAAGCTTCCAGAATCTCCTGTCAGTGCAGTCAGCCATCTCCCCCTTCTCAACCGTTATCGTGAAGGGCTTCTTCCCGGTGTCAATGACTATCCTTCCCTCTGATTTTCCTTCGAGGGGAGCCACGCATGCCTCGCCGTCCGGTATGTTGATTACCTTGCCTTTCATGGAAATTCCAAAACACTCAGAAATATCCCTTTTGCCAAGGGGGATGAATATGTCTGTTCCCTTCTTTGTCGTGACTGTCAGGTCCTTTCCTGCAATCAGGTTTGCTACCCCTTTGGTTTCCCTTTCCATCCTCCTATAATCGACATCTACGCACCTCATGTATATGTCTTCAGTGATTCCAGGCAATGTTATCGCCCTTGCTCCGGATTTCTTTGCGTTGGTCACTGCCTCCGTGTGGGTCAGCGACATCATGGTGGGGCATATTACTATATCGTTACCAAGCATCCTCTCCGCTACCCACGGCTCGGGCTCTGCCCCGGGCCTCAGGGTCTCCTTTATCATGATTAGTGAGCAGTCACAGAATTTCTTGCCCGCCCTCTCCAGGCTCCTGGCGATTCTCTCACTGGGCTTGTCAGCGACTATGAGAGCCTTCTCGCCCTTCCTTGCCTTCAGGCATTGCCTCCACACTATCCCTGATATCCTGTCAAGCTCCATGGTGATTATTTGCTCCCCTGATTAAATAAGCTTGCAGGGAAATCGCATTTTTATTGGACACGGGACAATTATAAACATGGCAGCCAAGAGGAGCGCGCTCGACCAGATATCGAGGTATCTGGAGGCGCTGGCGAAGAACGTCCGGGCGAACAAGACTGTCTCTGGCGCGGTGATATCCGCCCTTCTCGGAGGGGTGCTCAAGCTGAGTGAGCTGACCAAGACCTTCCCCCCTCCCGCAGACCTCTTGGGTAACATCATAATATTCGCCGCCATCCTGTTCATTGCAGTCGATATATGCAAAGGGGGTTTGTTTGACTAGAACCCTTTTAATGTTAAGGGTCTCGCCTTTCGCACCCAGGAACCATATAAACAATCCTGGGTTCGAAACCAAGAGCGTTCACGGAAAAGCGTATTTATTAACCCGAGAACAAAATATAAGTGATTGATGTGTGGTGTTTCCAATGATAAAGATTCAGAGGGTTCAGACCGGAATAAAGGGGTTTGACGAGCTCGTGGAAGGAGGGATACCCAGGGGCATGTGCGTCCTTGTTACTGGCAGCCCCGGAACTGCCAAGACGCTGTTCGGGCTGCAATACCTCTTCAACGGGCTGACCAAGTTCAAGGAGAAGGGGCTCTACGTGACCGTGGGCCAGTCAGTAGACGTCCTCAAGAAGCAGGCAGCCATGTTCGGGTGGGACCTTGACAAACTCTCGAAAAGTGGCCTGGAAGTGATGCCTTTATCAACGAAGCAGCTGGACAGCAACATAGCTGCCGTCATAATGGACAAGGTCAGGCAGGGCAGATACAAGAGGCTCGTGATTGATTCCCTTACCACCCTCTCACTTAACGCACCGCTCTACCGCTCGCTCAACGACATATCCGTAACTGACATAGTCAAGAACAAGTCTGTCTTTTCCCCGCCGATTGGAGGGGAATCAATAATCCAGAGCTTCATATACAACTTCATAGACAACATCCACCAGCTCACCGACTGCACGACCATACTGGTTTCAGAATCCTCTGAAAAGGGGGAATACCTGACCAGGGACCAGGTCTCGGAATTCGTTTCAGACGGAATAGTCCTCCTCACGTTCGAGTCAATGGGAGGAGAATTTTCAAGGAGCCTCCTGGTCAGGAAGATGCGCCAGACCAATAACGATGAGGACGTCCACCCCCTGGAAATCTCCCAGAAGGGGCTGGTTGTTCACACGGTCAAGTAGGTGAAATCATGGCATTCAAACCACCGCCGGCAATATTGCAGAAAGTGATGAGAATCAGGGCAATGAAATATACGGATGATGGCGGAGTAAACCTCTGGGGGATACCTGCCGGTTTCTTCATGATGTATGCTGAGGTATATCTCCAGCGGCTGATGGAGAAGCAGATTGGGATGAAGAAGGCATCCAGCCTGCTCTATGCGTATGGAGCACTCCAGTCAGGGCAGGGATTCAAGATGATTTCCAAAAGATTCGGGTATGCAAAAACAATACCAGATAAGGTGAAACTCCTGAAATTCAACAGCGGACAGAGTGAGATAGCGGGCAGGGGGAAATATGAATGGATAAAGCTGGATTTCGAGAATGAGGCATTCATAGCAAAGGGGATATCAACAACCGCAAAGGAATACAAGAGGTTTTTCGGCACACAGAAAGAGCCGATCGACCATTATATGAGGGGCGGGGCAAATGCTTATGTTGAACTCATTACGGGTAAAAAATGCTTCACTGCTGAGACCAGGTGCATAGCAATGGGAGACAAGTACTGCGAGTTCGTGACCAAGCCGGTCGGGAAATGGGGTGAGAAAGACCCCCTGTTCAGGAGCCAGGCAATTGAGGAGATGCCTGACATAAAGAAGCTCGGGGCGAAGATTGAGCCATATCTTGTTCTTTACTAATAAGCTCAGATATCTGAGAACCCCTCAGTGAATTCTTCAACCATCCTTGCTACATTATCATCCACGCTGACGGATTCCTTGTGCCTTACCATCCTCAGGCAGTCATACCTGTCATCCCCTATAATTCCCCAGGCAGGCTGGTAGTAATGCGCGCCGAACCCCTCCCTGGAAAGCTCCCTGATGGCATCCACCTTATCAGCAGGCATCGCTGTCTCTATATATTCGGCGTCTTTCATCTCTGACAGGAATTCCTTTAATGCAGGAACGCCGCCATTCACTGCGTTCACGATAATCGTGTTGTCAGGGAGCTCTTCATAAAAGACTTCGCCGGAATTGACAGTGACGAACTTGTCCCTCTCCGGACCGACAAAAACACTCTCAGGATATTCACCGACCCTGCCATCGAACCCGAAGCCTGAGATTATCTTTTCTATAATCGGGCAATGGTGTTGGATTCCGCTTTCCGGGGCTATCCTCCTTTCTATCGTCTCATTGTTTAATATCATTCCTATTGCGTGGTTCTCCCTGTCCCTGACCTTGAATTTTCCAGGAACATAACCAACCATCATTATGGGCCTCTCCTCGCCAATGCTCTCCATGTATTTCCTATAAACCTCCAGCATGCCGACCATGCCGATGTTCCTTATGTAACCCCATTGGAGGTCAGACCTGATTTTCGCCTCGTCCATCACCTTTATGAAGACCCCGAAACCGACGTGCTTGCTTCTGAACTCTTTATCCACCGCCCCCTTTCCTATCTCAAACGAGTTGTTCCATTCGTGCCTCTCTCCTGCCATCGAGCCGATGAGTTTCTTTCCCTGCTCATCTTCCACGAATCCAAGATACCATATATGTTTGCCTGATTTTATCATTTCAAGTATTTTTTCAGGTTGCCTTATCAGCGGATAGCTCCCGCCGTATACCCTTTCATACAATCCTACAATGTCTTGAACGTATCTCTCTGAAACCGGCTCGAAGATGAAATCTGGCTCCTTCAGGCATTATCACCCTTTGTCTTGTCTATCATCTCTCTCATCCTTGCAGGATTGCAGTCCACGTAACCTGGCTTTCCAGAGACGTCCCTGAGCTCCCCGGCAAATGCCATTATCTGTCCCCTCCTCTCGGCCTGGTCCTCGCTGAATCCTCCATAATACATCTCAGCCATTGTGATGATTTCGTCAGCGACAGGATATATCCCGTCACCCATGAGAGAGAGCATGAAGTCCCTGCTTATTGGCAGGAAATCGCTCGTCAGCTCTCCGTTTATCTCCATCTGGTATGGGGGGACGAATCCCTCTAACCTGAGCAGGTCAAGCTCGAGGTCCCTTAGTTTATCGTGATACCCATCATCAAGCCTGACCCCGAAATATTCCCCCCTGGCTATTGCGATATCCATCGGGGAGCCTGGAAGTATTCCCAAGGGCAGGGCTATGACAAAATCAGGATTCACCCCCATTACATATTCCCTTAGTTCTTCGGTGCTTTCTGTTGTGTCTCTGGGTGATGGAACTATCACAGTGACTGTTGTGCATGTCCCTATGTCCTTGCAGTTTCTTATGGTGTGCTCAAACCTCTGTTTGTATCGGTCCAGTTGCTGGGCCTTGCATTTCTTATAAAGCTCAAGGGCTTCAGGCCTTATTGATTCAAGCCCTGTGAACAATGCACCGACCCTGCCCTTCATTAGGTCGTAATCATAATCACCGCCCATCCTTCCGAAGAAGTTTGTCTTGTGGCCTTCTGGCATCCCTACAAGAATCCTGTTTATATGAGCCGGGGTAGGCAGGGACCCAACAAGCCTTGAGCGGTTTATCCCATATTCTTTCCCAGTTGGGGGTCCCTCTCTCGGTATGGCCCGAGGTGGACGGGATGGGCACAGAACGTGCATAAACCAAATGAGCATCCCCTGCTGTCATCAAGCATCGGAAGGAACATCTTGCTACCAATAGCAGGATATACATCTTCCCTGTAGATTGGTGTTGGCAGTTCATTGAGGTCAACAAACCTTCTTCCCATCTTGCTCTCTCTCACTTCATCACCATCAAGCCACATGAGATTCGGTATGGTATCTGGGTCTATACCACCACCGTAGGCCTGCTTTACAAGAGGAACAGCACTCATCTCACCATCACCAACCGAGATAAGGTCAATAACGTCCCTGTAGTCTCTCAGTATACCTTTGCCATACCAGTTTGCATGAGGACCGTGGGCTACAATTGTCAGGTGCTGGCCTTTCTCAGCAAGCCTCTCCTTAACCTCTCTGAAGATATCCAGTTCGTCATGAAACCCGTTTGTGAACATCTTTGCTGCAGCAATCCTGACACCGCGCTCCCTGTATATGTCAACGAGCTGGTCAGCAACACCCTGCTTGAAGGCGTCTTTCCCGTTTTCAGCAATTACCTTAAGAGAGTCCGGCGTGTTGTAGTCAAGAATCAGCGGGCGAATTCCCTCCCTTTCCATGTATGAAGCAATAAGGGCAGAGCCGTTCTCTGCCATCAGTGTTGCAGGGACAAACTTATCAGAGGGTATTGAATACACGACCATTGGGAAGGTTATCTCATTCATCATCAACAACCACGCTGAATTCTCGCATTACTATAGAATTACTTATGTAGTTCATAAGTAATGCGTATATTTTGATTGGTTACTTAAAAATGGATACCATCCGGGGTGCTGCTCGGGGAGAATAGCATTTATATATTAAATATAACTATCAAAGGGGTTGGGATGACCATTAAGAAGGAAATCCTCAAGGAACTTATTCTGGATGCCTCCCAGATGGAGGAGGACATCGTTCCAACGTTGACCAGGTTCCTGCATTACAGGTATGACTGGAGGTTCGTTGACAAGCTTAAGGTTAGGGAGATAAGGAAGCTCCTGAGCGAGATCGAGAGGGACAGCATGAACCACAACATGATGCTTAACAGGCTCCTGAAGAACATGGAGGGGTGGGGAAAGGATGCCTACTAGAATTGACAGGAAGCTCAGCAGCGAGCTTAAGATTCTCGAGGAGAAAGAGAGGGAGATGCGTCTGTTCTATGACAGGCTCCTGAAGAGGGTTGAAGACCCAAGGGTGAGGAGGGTCATAGAGACCATAAGGAAGCAGGAATCGAAGCACGAGGGTTACGTAAAGCTGATAAGGGAGCTCGTTTCTATCTAGCCAGCGGAGAAGATTCAGCTCTCCATCCTGAAATCATCATACGTTTCCTGGATGCTCTGGAGGAGTTCGAGGTGGGTCCTCTCCCAGACGGACAGCGCGCCGAAGAACCTCTTACCCTCCCCGTCATCTATCCTTCCCGCGAACCTGGAATAGAAGTCCATGAACTTCCTCTCCAGCTCCATGGCCGTCACTATTATGGAAAGGTCACCAGAGTTCCTTATCTCCTTTTCAGCGTCCCTTCCCTTGAAGGCGTGGAGCTCTGAAAGCATCTTCTCCGTATCGGCCCTGTTGTCAAGGGGCTCAATCCATTTTTCTGATTCCTCGAGCGACTTTCTGGCGTTCTCCAGCATCCTGACATGCCTGTCCTCCTCCCTGGAGAGGAACTCGAGGAATGGTTTGATGTTCTGGTTCGCCACCTTCCCGGCGTTCTCTGAATAGAAATCCCTTCCCTTCTGCTCGACCCTCATGGCGATGTCAATTGCATTGGACACGTGGAAGTTCGGCGAGGACACGTCAACGTCCAGCTCCTTGGCGAAGTCGTTTTCCATGGGTTAGAATTAGCAGGGTGTGATAAATAAGTTTGGGCGATATATAGAACGTGTCATGTTATCCGAGAGCATAAGAACGCATCGGTTGCACTGCAATTGTTTGGTGGGTTTCAAACACAGGCATTTCCTGGTGAGGGATTATTGATTTGGTTTCCCTGTCAAGCCATGGGACGTCAACAAGCTCACCGCTTTTGTCAAAAAGGTCATAAAAATTATATTGTGGCTTCACCTTGCCAAAAAACCTAATTGAAGAAATATCATGTCCCAATTCAATGAGCGTCGGAAACAACATTTCTTCATCAGATTTTATGGTTTCATCTCTTTTAGATGTAAGGCTATCAGGATTGGTTCTGTATAGATATAAGGGTTCAGCTATATGTGAAAAAATTATTTCAGGTGTAAGGTGTGATAATCTTAAAAGCAGGTTGAAATCCTCACCTATTCTATAATTCATATATCCACCGACAGCTTCTATAGTTTCACGCCTTAGTGTTTTAAGAGGTCCTGTAAATAGCATGTGTAAAAGAGGGTCTTGCAATGTGTTTTTATATAATCCGTGGAGAATGAACAGGTCCCTCTTATTTCTTTTATAAATGGGATTTGTCAGGGTTTCATCTGTTTTAATGTGGTCTGAAAACGCAACAAGAGTTTGATTGGATTTTTCCATCTCATTGTATGATTTTTTTATTGCGTCTGGTAGTAGAGCATCATCTGAATCAAGCAAAGATATATATTTTCCATTACTCATTGAAATCCCGGTATTCCTTGCATTCCCAGCACCCTTTTCATTATGATTTGGGTCAAGTAATATGCTGAGATTTGGATAACGAACTCTAAATTCCTTCACGACACACTCGGTTTCCCTTTGGTAAGCAGGGTCAGAGAAATCATCTATCATCACCAACTCCATGTCTCTCGGGTCTATGCCCTGCTGCATTGCTACTGAAGAGATTGACGTATGCAGATAGTCGGGTCTTGTGTTGTATACGGGCATGATAACGGATACCAGCTTATTGTTTGCCATTCTCTTTCACCTGTCAATTTCCCGTGTTTTATGAGTGGCTGTGTCTTTACTAAAAGATTGGGAGGGTTTTCTTTGTGAAAGAGGTAAATGTTTAAAAGTATTCAGGTTAGATAACAAGACATGAACCTCTCCGGAAGGGACCTGAAGCTCTTGTTCGAGCTGGATTCCAATTACAGGCAGCCATACTCAAGGATTGGGAAGAGGGTGAGGATGTCCCAGCAGCTGGTAAGCTACAAGGTAAAATCGCTAACGAGCGGAGGGATTTTGATGGGAAACTTCCCCCTGATTGACTACTCAAGGTTCGGTTACCTGGGCTTCAGGGTGTTCTTCAAGGTGAACTATGCGAACAGGCAGAAGTTCAACGAGATGGTGGAGAAAATGAAAAAGCATCCGTCCATCACCATGGTAATGGACTGCGAGGGCAGGTATGACCTGATGCTCGTGTTCGCTGCTAGGAACCCCTCATCATTCAACAAGATGCTCAGGGAGCTGATATCAGACAACCCCGAACAGCTAAAGAACTGCATGATACTGACAACGGTCGTTGAGCACCAATTCCTGAAGAACTATCTCACGAACAGGAAAGCGGATGCTGATACGGTAATAGGAGGGGACAGGGAAATCGTCGGGGTTGATGAGACTGACAGGAAAATCCTGAAAGCCCTTGCAGACGGAAAGAGGAGCATCGTTGAGATTGCAGGCTTCTCAAGGACCAACCCCAAGACAGTGATGTCAAGGCTCAGGAAGCTCGAGAAGGGGATAATCAACGGCTACAGGATGATGATAAACAACGAGGCGGTTGGCATCCTGACCAACAAGATACTGATAAAATACCATAACATATCGGTGGGGAGAGAGGACGAGCTCAGGAGGTTCTGCAGGAGGAACCCCAACATAACGGAATTCATAAAGACCTTTGGAGAGTGGGACCTCGAGCTGACAGTCGAGACGAGAACTAGGGAGGAGTTCAGGAAACTCTACCTGACCCTGAGGGAGGGGTTCGAGGACATAATCCAGGACTTTGACAACTTCAGCGTCTTCCGGGTGCATAAAAGACAGACCCTCCCCGAGGAATTCTTCTCGGGATGATTGAGCCGAAGGATTCCGGAACAAGCAAACTTTTAAATACAATTCGGAATTATATTACATGGACTCCTGCCGGATATTCCAGTATCTGAAGGTTCTCTGGATATTCCTCTTCGGGATGGTCATTGTCCTTTACGGGGTCTACGTGCTGTTTGTTTTTGGCGCCGTTGGCCTGTATACCCTGGGCTCAAGCTTCTGGGTCATGCTCATAGGCCTCCTCCTTACAGGGGTTGGCTCCATATACGGCAAGAAGAAGATGCAGGACCCCAATACCTTCAGACAGAAGCCCAAAGGTGGGCTGGGAGGATTCATCTCGTCAACGCCCCAGCAAGCTCCGGCCAGGCAGCTCCAGGAGGCTCCAACGGAACCGAAGAATCCGATGAGGCCGGTCCTCCAGGGCGCTGAGAAGAGGATAGAGGAGGACGTCAGGAGGGTCGTCTCAAAGGGCATGAGGATTGCTAGCACCGTCGCAACCAAGGCTTCAACACCATCAACACAGGCGGGCAGCCAGGGCGCTTCCCAGGGCGAGGTTAAGGTCGTCAAGGTCCTTATATGCCCCAAGTGCGGCTCAGAGAACCAGGAGATTGACAAGTTCTGCTTCAACTGCGGCAAGAAACTGAGGATGTCCGGAGCGAAGAAATGATTATCTAGAGATTCCATTATCCAAGGGCAAATTTCTTAAGTGTTTTTAATCCGACGAGTTTCAGGCATCCACTATGCTCATTGACGAGGGACTCCATTGTAATTCCCGGGGTTTCCCTAATTGATTTCACTGCCCTGTCAACCACACCCTGTCTATATTCTGAAAGTCCCTTGTAAGCGGGGTCGTTCTTGTAGTCTTCCTGCCCTGACATGAAATAAAGGATGTCAGGAATCTTTTTATGTGTTGGGTGTGCCTAATCCCCTGCGGGGGGCTTGTTCACGTAG
>Ga0307419_10000875_pt1 | contig 15532 bp, 15 predicted proteins | sample SalMarWE160230MG_2_FD_202512 | JGI IMG/M metagenome (GOLD analysis project Ga0307419, IMG submission 202512) | Salt marsh sediment microbial communities from the Plum Island Ecosystem LTER, Massachusetts, United States - WE1602-30 | ecosystem: Environmental > Aquatic > Marine > Intertidal zone... | reverse complement strand
AGGATCTTTGGTGAGGTTGACCCCATACTGCATCACATAATCCCGGCAAGCCCGTACCCAGGACCAGTAATCTTCACGTGGAAGCAGGATGATTTGATATTCCATAAGATGAGCTCTCCGCTATGAAAATCCCAGACGTCGGGCTTTAAGTGAAACGAATCGGCCCTGCCCGATGACAATGTGATCCAGTACTTCAATATCCAATATTTTCCCGGCCTCAATGATAGTCCGCGTCACGGCTACATCCTCCGGACTGGGAGTTGGATCCCCGCTGGGGTGGTTATGAGCCAGGATGATCGCGGCGGCCTGTTCTCGTACAGCCTCCCGAAAGATCTCGCCCACTCGAATAAAAGAGCTGTTGAGCGAGCCGCGGTAAACCTCAACGGTGCGTATAAGCTGATTTCGTGTATCGAGCAGTAAAACACGAAGATGCTCCCTCTCCAATGCACTCATCTCATAGAGCAGTAATGCCGCAGCATCTTCCGGAGACTGGATCTTTATCTTCTCTTCGGGGACTGCCGCTGAAAGCCGCCGACCAAGCTCAATCGCCGCTTTAATTTGAGCCGCTTTGGCCGGACCTATCCCGCGTTGAGATTTCAGTACGGCATAACTCATCCTGTGCAATCCCGGGAGACCTCCCGACTGCGCGATCAGCTTCTGGCTAACTTGAACTGCGTTCAAGCCTGCCAAACCAGTGCGAATGAGTATCGCCAGAAGTTCGGCATTGGAAAGCGCTTTCGCTCCGAGCGCCGCCAGTCTCTCACGCGGACGATCTCCTGCATCGAGATCTTTGATCCGGTATCCTGCCTGTAATTCCCCCATGCTGCACCTCCCCTTGAGCGCAGTTGCGGGGACTCTACAGCAGCAAAGGAGCGCTGTCAACGCAGTGGTCCGGAAATTGCATTCGCTAATCATGCACATGCTATAATGCCGCGCATGAGGAGAATCCTATGGCGAACGCGCTCGGCCTAACATCGCTCGGCAAGCTTTTTACGATCCTGACGGCTTTCATCGGAGCTTTCCTGGCCGCGCTCTGGGTCAGTCTGGTCGTCTGGACATGGCGCGATATTCGATCTCGCTCTCCCGACCGTCTCGTTCAAATCCTGGCAGCAGTCGTCGTTGCTGTTCTTAATCTGCCGGGGTTGATAATCTATTGGATCCTGCGGCCGCCAATGACGCTTGATGAACAGTATCAAGCCACCCTGGAAGAAGAAGCTCTATTGGCAGAGGTTGAAGGCCACTCAAGGTGCCCGGGGTGCAGCGCGGTCATCGAGCCTGAGTGGCAAGTCTGTGCTCACTGCCATACCCGCTTGAGGAAGCAGTGCGCACACTGTGGCGAGCTGTTGGAACTGTCCTGGCAGATCTGCCCGTTCTGCTCTACGCCGGTGCAAGGCGGCGTGGAAGCGGTCCCCGCGGAGTATTAATTTCTACCGCTGCTAAAATGTGAAATAAAAAGAAAAGAGCCTCGGCAATGATCCGGGGCTCTCGCATTTGCCGGTGGTTCTACCCTATTCCACCTCTGCTTAATGCAGCCCAACCAGCATATGCTGCACTCGCTCCGAGCTCATCTTCAATCCGCAGCAGTTGGTTGTACTTGGCCACCCGATCCGAGCGAGCCGGGGCACCGGTCTTGATCTGTCCCATACCGATGGCGACCGCCAGATCAGCGATGGTCGCGTCCTCGGTCTCTCCCGAGCGGTGGGAAACCACTGCCCGCCAGCCAGCGTCACGGCAGAGTTGTACGGCCTCCATCGTTTCTGTGATCGTACCGATCTGGTTCAATTTAACTAAAAGCGCGTTGCAGGCCTTAAGCTCAATGCCTTTGCGGACACGCTCGGGATTCGTTACCAACAGGTCGTCCCCGACAATCTGGACCCTCCCACCAAGCTTTTCGGTCATCAACTGCCAGCCATCCCAGTCATCCTGGGCTAGCCCATCTTCAACCGATACGATCGGATATTGGTCGACCCAACTGCTCCAAAATTCGACCATTCCTGAACTATCAAGCTCCTTGCCCTCGCGTCGCAGATTGTAGAGCCCTTTTTTCGCGTCGTAGAATTCGGAAGCAGCAGGATCCAGGGCGAGCGCGACCTGCTCTCCAGCCTTAAAGCCAGCCTTAGTAATCGCTTCTAAAATGACTTCGACAGCCTCGGCATTTGCCTTCAACGCTGGCGCATAACCGCCTTCATCCCCGACCAGGGCAGTGTAGCCTTTCTCGCGCAGGACTGTCTTCAGCGTGTGATAAATTTCTGCTCCCCAGCGCAAGCCTTCGGCAAAACTCGGCGCACCGAGCGGCATGATCATAAACTCCTGAGCGTCGGTGGACTGCCAACCGGTATGCGCACCACCATTCAGAATGTTCATCATAGGCACAGGCAGTAAGTGGCTGTTCACACCACCCAGATAGCTGTAGAGCGGCAGACCCAACGAATTAGCCGCCGCTTTGGCTGCTGCCAGACTGACCCCGAGAATAGCGTTCGCCCCAAGCCGGGATTTATTCTCGGTGCCGTCAAGCTCGATCAACGCCAAGTCGATCGCCCGCTGCTCAACCGCATCCCAGCCCAAGAGCAACTCGGAAATCTCTTCGTTCACATTCCTCACCGCATTACGAACACCCTTGCCTGAATAGCGATCCTGATCTCCATCCCGCAGCTCAAGTGCTTCATGGATTCCGGTCGACGCGCCAGATGGGACAATGGCTCGCCCCCAGCTTCCGTCAAAGAGAACAATCTCGACTTCGACGGTTGGGTTTCCGCGCGAATCCAGAACTTCCCGTGAATGGATGGCTTCGATGATAGTGTCCATGCTCGTTGAACTCCTTTGTCAGATACACGTCCTGCAATTATAAACCCATCGGGTTTTGTCCCCTGGCTTTCATTATCCGTTCGGTAGTGAAGAGACGTCATCGGGCTGCGTGATAAAATCGTGATCATGTCTGAATCTCCTGCGTATTTCGACCACTCCGCAACGACACCGCTTGACGAACGAGTGCTCGAATCGATGCTGCCTTATTTCACCCACGACTATGGCAATCCTTCTTCTGTCCATCGCTGGGGGCAGGAAGCCGAAGCGGCGATATCTTCCTCGCGAGAACGAATCGCAAGCGTGCTAGATTGTGAAGGAAATGCACTGAGCTTCACCTCTGGAGCATCGGAGAGCAATAACCTGGCCTTGGTTGGAGTGGCTCTTGCACAGCGGCACAGTAGCGGTTCGAATCAGATTGTCAGCACGGCAGTTGAACATCCATCGGTGTTGAATACCTTACACTGGTTGGAACGCGAACATGGATTTGAAGTTGTTTTGCTTCCGGTGGATTCCGCTGGGCTGGTTGATCCTGCCGCGCTCGAAGCAGTACTTACAAAGCGCACCGCGCTGGCTACAATCATTTATGCGAACAACGAAGTTGGATCCATCAACCCGATAGCAGAACTCGGGACAATCTGCCAGCAGGCCGGAGTTCCCTTCCACACCGACGCGACACAGGCGACCTGCTATCTTCCGATGCGGATCCCGGATCTGCATGTTGACCTGCTATCCCTCGGGGCTCACAAATTCTATGGACCAAAGGGGATTGGACTGCTTTATGTTCGCCCCGGAATGGTCCTGGAACACCTGCTCCACGGTGGAAGCCAGGAGCACGGCATACGCCCGGGCACGGAAAACACTCCGCTTATCGTTGGCATGGCTGAAGCGTTGAACATAGCTTTCGAGGAACGTGATGAAACCGCCGAGAGGCTTAGGGGATTGTGCGCCAAGATCGTATCAGCTGTTGCCGAGAAGATCCCGGCATCTACCCTGACTGGCCATCCGAGTAAGAGGCTCCCAAATCACGCATCCTTTGCCTTCAAAGGCCTCGAGAGCAACGCTCTCCTGGCTGCCCTCGATATACAGGGCTTTGCCTGTTCAGCAGGATCAGCCTGTAAGGTCGGCGATCCAGAACCATCGCGGGTGTTGACCGCGATGGGCTTTGATCGTGAATGGTCATTGGGATCGTTGCGCATCTCCCTCGGACGGGCGACGAACGAGCAGCAAGTCGATCGCTTCTGTCAAGTGCTGCCTGGCATCGTCAATCGTCTTCGCACAGCCGTTGGCTGGCAAACTCCGTGAATAGCAGAGAAAAGAGTGTCGCCATTGCGATGAGTGGTGGCGTCGACAGCTCGGTCGCTGCAGCTCTGCTTGCACGTAGTGGTGAAGCTGCCTTTGGCGTGATGCTGCGCCTGTGGAGCGCTGGACCAGCCCACTCCAATCGCTGCTGCACGCCAGCCGATGTGGAACGTGCTCGGAAAGTAGCTGCCCAGCTCGAGCTCCCGTTTTATGTTCTGGATGTCAAAGCGCAATTCAAAAACGTTGTTGTTGATCCATTTATTGATGGCTATGCGAATGGGGTGACGCCGAATCCCTGCATAGCCTGCAACCGCTCCATCCGCTGGCGGCTCCTGCTCGACCATGCCCTGGCATTGGGAGCCAGCCAGCTCGCAACGGGTCACTATGCGCGCGTACAACACCTAGATGGCTCGACTCGCTTGCTGCGTGGAGCTGATCACTCGAAAGATCAATCCTATGTTTTAAGTATCTTGAACCAAGAACAATTGATGCACGCCGTCTTCCCGCTCGGCGAGCTCACAAAGACTGATGTGAGAAGAATCGCGGGCGAGCTGGGCTTGCTGACCGCTGATAGACCCGAAAGCCAGGACCTGTGTTTCCTGGGTGAACAGGATTATCGCACCTTCCTCGAAGAACAGGGAGCTGGAGGGCTCACTCCCGGACCGATCCTAAATACCGAAGGCCAGACTCTCGGAAGCCATCAGGGACTTGCCAGGTACACCATCGGGCAGCGGAAGGGCATTGGAATTTCTTCCAGCGAGCCACTTTATGTGATTGAAAAGAGCCTGGCCGATAACGCCCTTGTCGTGGGGATTCGTGATCAACTGGGAAGTGCAGAATTCACAATCACCAATACAAACTGGATCTCTGGTACGATTCCCAAGAGCCATGACCTGGTGGTCAGAGTGCGCTACAGGGCCTGCGAAGTTCCGGCTGAGCTTAAAAGGCTGCCGGGTGAACGAGTGCATGTTAAGCTCGGCCAGACGCTCCCAGACATCACTCCAGGCCAACAAGCCGTCTTCTACAGTGGCGAGCTATGTCTTGGCGGGGGTATGATCCTGCCATGACCATCCAGGGAGCAGCTTTTGGACTGCTCATCGCGGTTATCCTGCCCGCCACACTGCATCTGCTGCGTGGTGGCAGCCTGAATCGTTTATTGCTCCTGATAGCGTCCGGTTGGATTGGATTCTTCAGTGGTCATTTCCTCGGCCAGTGGCTCAACTGGCACCTGCTTCGAATTGGAGTGATCAACCTCTTCCCCGCCCTCTTCGCCGAACTGCTGGCGCTGCTTCTGACGATCGTACTCGCTGGTCCTGAACGCTCCTCCTCGGGATTGAAACGAGGTACGCAACGCCGCAGACCTCGCAAGTAACCACTATGCTATAATTGCAGCACGATGAGCGAATCTGATTCCGCGAACCATCACGAACCGCCAAAACCAGGCCAGGAAGAAAAGCCCAAAGCAGGCCGCTCGACGATCTGGTTTGTGCTTGCCGCGATCCTGCTGCTCGTATTGGTGGTCGGGATCGTCTTCGCGGTAACAGCGATGGTCCGCAATCCACAGCAAACCGAAACGATTCGCGATATCGTAATTATCTTCGTCGCTGTCGAAGCATTGCTCATAGGCCTGGCGTTGATTGTGCTTGTGATCCAAATTGCCCGCCTGACCGATCTGCTTCGAAATGAAATTGGACCGATTCTCGAATCGACGAACGATACACTGGGGAATCTAAGAGGTACCTCCCGTTTCCTGAGCGAGAATATGGTCAAACCGGTTATCAAGGCCAATAGTTCTCTCGCCGCAGTCCGACGAATCGTTGAACTGCTTGGTTTCAGACGCAATCGAAATTAACAACCCTTTACAACAAGGAGAGTACGAGATGTCAGATCGAAATGGTGATTTCGGTGCTTTTATCTCAGGCTTCGTTATCGGTGGCTTGGTCGGGGCAGCGGTCGCTCTGCTTATGGCACCCCAATCCGGCGAAGATACCCGCACCCTGATTCGCGACAAAGGAATCGAACTCAAGGATAAAGTCGATCAAGCTTCGCAGGAAACTCGGGCAAAGGCTGAGGAAATGGCGAAGGAAGCCCGAATGAAAGCAGAAGATCTTCAGAAGCGCGGTCAGGTTATTCTTGAAGAACAGAAGACACGGATTGAAAAGGCAGTCGAAACTGGGAAGAAAGCTGCCAAGCGCAAGCGGGACGAGATCAGCGATAGCTGAATTTACTCAATTTAAACCGTCGATTATGAAAAAGAATGCGCTCGATTGCGAGCGCATTCTGCTGTTAACTACCAAGCTTAATGTACAAAGATCAGGAATTGAGTTCAGCCAGTGCAAGCGGTAAGAAATCAGCAACATCGCCCGCCATGACCCCGGCCGTGGTCTGGTGCCATTCTCCTGCCATTTCGCCGGCCCTACCGTGTAAATATGCCCCCAGAACCGCCGCGAAAAAGGGTTCGACCCCCTGCCCAAGCAATCCGGCAACAGCCCCGGCCAATACGTCCCCCGTACCAGCATGCGCCAGGGCTGAGGTGGCGAACGGAATCAGCGCCATTCGGTCATCGGGTGCCGCGACGATGGTGTATGCCCCTTTCAATATAACGATATGTCCCCATTCCAGTGCATATTTGGCAGCGACCTGCAGCCGGTCCGCCTGTATCGCCTCGACCTCCAGACCCGTGAGTACAGCCATCTCCCCTGGATGAGGGGTTAGGATGGAATGATGCGGCAGGCGCTCTTGCCATCCATCCAGTTCGACCAGTAATTTCAATCCATCAGCATCGACAACGCATGGCGGAAGCTTGGTTTGCGCATGTGGCTCATTTGCCGGAATGAATCCTATTCCAGCTCGCCCATAATTTTTACTGGCCAGCAGCCGATCGAGAAATGCCCCCGTCGTAGGCTCGGTGCCGAAACCCGGCCCTATCAGCAAGGCAGTTTTCTTCTCGAGACCAGCTCGCAGCACCTCTGCTGCGCTCTCCGCAATAACACCCGTTTCTTCGGGCAAAATCAGCCAAGTTGCTTCGGGGAGAGCGCCGATCAGACCAGAGTATATTTCCTTTATACTTGCCAGAGTCACCAAGCCAGCGCCGACGCGGTAGGCGGCAGTCCCTGCCAATGCTACTGCGCCCGGGAAATTGACCGACCCAGCCGCTACAACTACCTGCCCGAAAGTACCTTTATGGGAATTTCGCGGCCGCGCTGGCACCAGGGGTGCAACGAATGCAGCGTCGGCTAAATCAAGCTTAACTGCGCTCAGTTCATCCTGGTCCGGATCGAGGCTAATATCTCCAACAACCAGGTCGCCGACGTGTGCTGCCCCGGGAAACACGAACTGGCCTGCTTTAGCCGCAGCCAGCGTCACGGTCAGGTCGGCGGAAAGCGCCTCAGGAGCGATCTCGCCGGTATCGCAATCTAGGCCGGAAGGACAATCCACGGCGACGATGACGGGTAGCCGCTTGCGTTTTCCGAGCTCACCCTGCGCTCGCTCAAGCACTTCCTTAGGCGTTCCTTTCAAGGGAAGCTTGAAGCCAGTGCCGAAAACCGCGTCAATCACCATATCTGAGCTTGCCATCAGATTACTTAAGACACGCCAGCGCTGATCCTGCTCGGCGATCGCGACGAGCGGCTCATGCTTCTTGATCCGTACTAAGTTGGTATCATCTTCCTCTCGTTCCCGCGTCAAGTAAAGCGAGAGCTGTGCCCCTGCTTCCGCCAGGTAGTGTCCCACAACCAAACCATCGCCACCATTGTTCCCCGGACCGACGAGTATGACCACCTTCCAGGATCCCACTTCAGGCCAGCGCTCCATAATTACAGAAGCTATCGCTCGGCCAGCATTCTCCATCATCTGGTCATACGTCAGGCCGGCCGCGTTTGCAGCCTGTTCAATGCTCCGCATTTGCTCAACGGTTACAACTTTGGACACCGCAGACTCCTTCAAAGTTCATTCTTATTTGCTGTTAAAGTCCTAGTTCATCCAGCCCAAGCCGCTTCAGGGTGGCACGTTCAGGCACGCCGGTCGCTGGGTCCCAGCCCCGGGCAGCATAATACGTCTGGATCATCTCATCAAATGGGATTTCAAACCCCGCGCTTGGTCCGTCTTCAAGCGGCTGTAGAAATGAGGCCGGCAGACTATCGTGCTCTGCCGTAAAGCCCAGGCGGGTATTGATCAGCCGCTTTAAATTCCAGCCACGCTCACCGCTTTCCAGCAGTTCCTGGAGCGAATAATCCCAACCGGTAGCATGGTTGAGCAGACGCCGAATCGTCTCATGCTCCACGTTAGCAAAAATGCACAATACCAGTGAATTCTGTATCGTGAGCCAGTCTTGATGGCGTGCAACGTTCCCAGCTTTTTCTGCGCCGGCACGACGTTCAAAAAGCTCGACCCCGATTTCCTCCATGGTTTGCCCGATCTCAACCATGTAGTAATGACTCTGATTATGGCACGCACCACGGGGAGAGGTCGCATAGGATAGGGCAACGCCCGTCGCACCGCGCGGATCGTGGTATGGTGCTTCAAGGCCTTTTACCTGGACAGCCAGTTCCCAATCGCCGTAGGTCCTGGCCAGCGCCAACGCCCCATCTGCAAGCAACGCTCCGAGCCCTTCCCGTCTGACAGTTTGGTGAACCAGCCGCTCGACGGCCTCCAGATCTCCCCAGCGAAGCGGTCCGCCGCAGGCAGCGTCATCCAGGTAGCCCTGCTCATACATCAGGAACGCGAGCCCGATGGTATTCGCCAGGCTGATCGTATCCATCCCGTAACGGTCGCAAAGTTCGCCAATTCTCGTGATAGCGTCCATATCGGTCGAACCCAGGTTAGGCCCAAGTCCGATCAATGTCTCGTATTCAGGCCCTTTTCGCTCCACACCGTCCGCCAAGCGCACCTTCCGGCCGCAGGCGATCACGCAGCCATGGCAAGTGCTTACCCCGCTAAGAATGGTCTCGTTCATACTTGGGCCAGAGATGCGCTCGATATTCGTCAATTCGCCGCGCGTGAAATACTGTTTCGGCATCATCCCGAAGTAATCAAACATATCACTGGCACTGGCCGTACCGAAATCGCGCATTCCGGTACTGACGACATCGGTCCTGAGCGAGCGATTTGTGCTGCTCCTTAATTCATTAAATGAATCCCTTTCTACAATTGGGATCTCCCCCAGCCCATGAACTGCAATTGCTTTCAAGTTCTTGGAGCCCATCACAGCTCCCATTCCGGTCCTGCCCGCTACTCGTCCGTGATCACAGAGGATGAGCGCATACGGGATCTGGACTTCTCCGGCTCGCCCGATACAGGCGACGTGTGCAGCAGGGCGGTTTAGTTTGGCGCGGATTCGATCCTGAGTCTGATAAGCATCGCTCTCCCCCCAGAGTTGTCCGGCCGGCATGATTTCAACGACATCGTTTGTAATCCATAAATAAACGGGTTCATGGGCTCGCCCCCTGATGATCAGGGCGTCGATTCCTGCCGCCCTTAGCTGCGGGCCAAGATGCCCTCCGATGTTGGATTCTCCCCAGGCGTTTGTCGCCGGTGACTTGGCGCACACAACCGACCGCCCAACTGCAGGCCCTCTGGTTCCGGTAAGTGGGCCGCTGACGAAAGCCAGTGGCGCACTAGGGCTCAGCGGGTCAAGCTCCGCATCAAGCTGGTCATACAGCAGGTAGGCTCCGAGTGTCGAGCCACCGATATATTTTCGTAGATCAGATGATGGGATCGCCCGGCTCGTTGCCCCTCCTGAACCTAGATCCACCTCAAGAATTCGACCGAAACCCTCCATCATGCTGGGTCTGAGCCATTAGGTGTCGTAAATTCTGCCTGGCCTCGATTGGATCGAGCCGGGGCTGGCGGAATCTTGCTCATGGCATACTCGGCCATCGCGGTAATCGTCAGGCTTGGATTTAAGCCGGGATTTGCCGGGAGGACCGACCCATCAACAACATAGATCCCTGGCGCGCCAAAGAGCTCAAAGTCCGTGCTGATGGCTGCAGTCTCCGCCGAATTTCCCATCGGCACACCTCCCAGTATGTGGGCTGTCATAGGGATATTCGCCGCTCCCTCCACGATATTGCCCATTGGGTAGCCGGGTAGTTTTTCCGCCATCCGGCGAGTTACGTCATGCCCGATAGGGATTTCTGCCTGAACCGGGGAATCGACCTGCCGATCCGAAGTCAATCCATGCTTGAACCCGGTTCCCAGACCACGTCCCGGCGAGATCCGCAACCAGGTATCCTCGGTTTGCATGACCAGCACCCCGAATGTTTTCCTGCCCCAGCTTGGGACGAAGTGAGCTTGAAAAAAACGAACCGGATGGCGCACCGTCTCCCAAACGAGATGGAAAAACCTGCGAATAGTTCCTTCTCCGCTGGCCTCGATCAGAGGCGCTCCCAGCAAACGGTACAAAAACGATGACCCTTCCGGAAAAAAGAAAGGTTCGATATGCGTGACCTCATCAGCCTGGACGACCGAAGCGATCGCCACACCCTTGGTATGGTTGGCGTCCCTGCGTGAATCTGTCACGCCAAGCAGGGCTTCACTATTGGTACGCACGTTGCTCCCGAGCGTCTCTGAGATTCCAGGAAGAGTCTTAACTCCATCACGGCAGTGGAATAACAAACGCAGCGTCCCCAGCACCCCGGCTGAAATAATCACATTCTGTGCCAGAACCTTACGGCTCTTCGACCGTACCCACGCGGTTGATGAACGATAATGGATCTCATAACGACCGCCCGTGGAGTCGGAAAGTGCAATGGGTTGCATGTAGGTCACTTCGGATTCAGCCTGAATTTGAGCACCAAACTTCTCGGCGAAGAATAAATAGTTCTTGGGCAGCGTGTTTTTAGCATTGTAGCGGCAGCCAATCATGCAACCGCAGCAAAATTTGCAGCCGCTTCTAGCCGGCCCTGCTCCGTCGAAATACGGGTCGGGCACTTCTTCGCCTTCCGGTCCGAAAAACACCCCGACGTGTACCGGCTCAAATGTCTCTTCACGGTCAATGTCTTTTGACACGGACCGCAGGACCTCATCCGCCTCGGCGAGTTTTACAGCTTGTGTTCTGCCGAGCATCCGCTTCGCCGTCTCGTAGTGTGGTTCAAGAATTGTCTTCCAATCGCCAAGCTCCTTCCAGGCGGTCGCCTCGAACGCGGCTTTATCCGGTTCGACGAGCACATTCGCATACCCAAGGCTTCCGCCGCCCACCCCGCTCCAGTGCATGACAAGCACATCAGGAAACAAGGTCATTTGAAGAAACCCAAAAAAGCGCAGCGCTGGCATCCAGAGATAGTTGCGTAGATCCCAGTTTGAACGCGGAAAGTCCTGATCTCGATAGCGGCGCCCACGTTCTAATACCAGAACGCGGTAACCTTTTTCAGCCAGGCGCATGGCCGACACACTACCCCCGAAACCGGACCCGACAATTACGAAATCATATTCCTGGGTGTCCTGGAACTCCGAGTTCATCAACTCTCCAATCCTCAAAATGGTTTAATGACGAACCGTAAAGGGTAGCTTGAGGCGCTCATCCAACGACCGCATTCTACCCCTCGTCCAGCCACTCCGTGTCAAAATAAACGATCTCGCTGTGGTATTCGAGCGGCGCCATGGTTAATGCCTCTTCATCGAAGCACTTAATGATCGCATCGAGATCGATGGCATTCCATTCGCAGTAAAGCTTATTCGTTTGGGTATCCATGAAGGAGTGGAGCCAGGTCGCATCCGTAGAGCATCGCCGGCGGATACCTCGCCACAATTCAATCCATTCATCCTGTGATGCAGGAAATTGCTCTACTTTGTGGACCAGAAGATAGTGCGGCATGCCAAATGCTCCTTTCTATTGAGGCGGATTCAAACCCTCGATCTCAACCAGCCGGCAGCAGCGCACAAAATCCAGCACAACTGGGATGTTCCTGAGAATATAGGCCATGTTTCCCTGGACATTTAGCCGCCTGGTCAGCATGGCCTGAACAGGATCCAGCTCTCCAGTAAAAATCTTCGTGATGTTTGAAATTGGTGCCCGCAGACGAAAGGCAGCTGAGGGTAGATTTTCGAGGTCGTGTTGGTACATTTGGACAGATCGGCAGGCGCCGTGCCAGAGATCCAGGTAAAGACCAACCGGAAGTTCATCGTTCGGCTCCCCTGGATCTGGCTCAATGTTTACGATCATATCGCCTTCCCATTTCTGTGCGACCATTGCATAGCGTTCATCGTGATTGAGCACTCGATACAGTTCTTCGAGCCAGGCTAGGCTCGGGAAGGGATAGGGCATATATCCTCCTCTCGCATCCTTCGAAACATGATTATCCAGCCTGCCATGGCCAGCTGTCAACGCCGGCATTGACAGGCTTTCGAGCGGTCGAGTACACTTCATACCGTTCATGGTGAGGCTTGACGAGTACGAATTCTACGCGGTTTTATCCGGAAGGCTGAATCCACATTACGAATTCCGCGGGATACTATGGCGTGATTTCGAATAGAAATGATGCTTTTTTCTTCATTGCACGCGGACTAAGGTCAAAGTTGAATTTACGAGGATGTGATGGATAAACGTGAAATATTCCTAACGCCTGAAGGTGCGGAGAAATTGCGCCATGAACTGGCCGAGCTTACCGGACCGCGCCGGACAGAACTAGCCCAGCGTCTAAGGCACGCCATCTCAATGGGTGATTTGAGCGAGAATGCCGATTATATCGCCGCAAAAGAACAGCAGGGGTTTCTCGAAGGCAAGATTCAGGAGATCGAGGCTGTTTTGCGATCGGCAACAATTGTCGAGAATGGCGGCGGGGGAGATAAGGTTGAGATTGGATCAACCGTCGTTGTAAAGGAAGACGGACGTGAACCTGAGACTTACCATCTGGTCGGTATCAAAGAAGCAGACCCGCGCAATGGCAAGATCTCAAATGAATCACCGATCGGTAAAGCACTGCTCGGAAAGCGGGCGGGAGAGATCGCGATTGCACGGACACCAGCCGGGGAGATGAAACTGGAAGTCGTGGAAATTCGCGCCTGATTCAGCAAATGAATCAAGAACGAGCAGCGATGGTTAGCTGCTCGTTCTTGATCGCTCGATTTACCAGAGGCAGTTCAGCTTTTCCCTAAGGCTTTCAACTCGATCGTCATTCTGTCGAAGAAGCTCTCATTCGGCAGAGCACCCTCTCCGTAGCTGATATCAACCACTCGGGCTTCGATCCGCAACGAGGCAGTTTCCAATTCAACCACCCCACCACTCTCCGCGAGAATGGGATCACCTTTTGCTGAAAGGCGGCTGCGCGTTTCATCGTCATTGAAAGCATAGTTGCTCAGGACAATCTTCGTCACGGTTTGAATATCGTTTTTATCAAAGAGCCAAATCTCGAACCCAGATACTTTCTTCGGCTCGCCGACGCTCATGACCTCCGCAATGCCAACGCCACACTCGCCGAGAAAATCACCGGTGGCCGGACTCTCGATACTGAACGAATCATCATAGAGATCGTCACCCAAGCTATAGGTAGTCCGGAATGTAGCCAAAGGCTGGGCTTCTGGCATTCCCACCGCTGCGGGACTCTCAAAAGACATTGGAGGTTCCGCGGATTCACCTAAATCGTATTCCTCTTGCTCGACATCACCTTCGCGTGTTTCAAGCCGACGGCGCAGGAAAAGCGCCAGGCCAAGGAGAGCACCGAGTAATACGGTTCCGCCGCAAACCGGCAAGATCAAACGCGCTGCCGAACTGCGTGCAGGTTGTTCTTCCTCGCTAGCCGGCTGGGCAGCAGGCTCAGTACTCGGCTCGGCGGTCGCCTCAGCCCCTGAACCGGTCTCGGTTGAAGGCGCGATCTCCGACTCGACCGCCACAAGTGCCTGGAATTTTTGCAACGCACTGGGGCTGACCTCGACGGGATCGCTCCCTACGAGATCCAGCGTCGCATCTTTATAATCCCCCAGGCTATTGAATCGCTCTAAAGCCAACTCTGGATCTTGATTTGCAGCATACGAATCGATCGTCATACGCAGGTAATCGACGCGCAGGTCCTCCCGCAAATCCGCTGGCGTACCATTAACCCACTCCACCGGGCTAATTACCCAGGCGTAAAGTACGCCGAGAACGATGCCCAGGATCAGTGCGGCTACAGCCACAAGTGGAATCCTGGAAGTGAACTGCTTGATTGCATCCATAAGACCTCACTCCTTGGCGCACAATCGAGTTTGATCTATCTACGCGTACGCCTGGTGCCTTGCTACGACCATCGTGATTTTAGGCCGTAGTTCTCGGATAGGCAATCATAGGGGTGCAGGATCTATGCCACTTCCCCTTCCGGCTGCTCAAGTTTCGATAAATCGTATTTCGTCTCACATTTCGTGCAGACGGCATGCTGCCGGTTCTCGGCGACCAAGAGGCCACCGCAGTTCGGGCAGGCTGGTTTCAAAGGACGCTTCCACGACGTGAACTCACATTGTGGGTAGTTCGCACAACCATAGAAAACTCTGCCGCGCTTTGTTCGACGCTCAACCAGCTCACCACCATCTAACGGGCAGTTCACGCCGATTTTTTCGAGCCAGGGTTCTGTATACCGGCAGTTGGGAAAATCAGAACAGCCAATGAACTTTCCATAGCGTCCGTGTCGCACCATGAGGGGGTGGCCGGATTCCGGACAGAGCCGGTCGAGCAACTCGGGCTCTACCTTCATCTCAGGCATCGCTTCCTGCGCTTCAGCTAGTTCTTTTTCGAATGGTCCGTAAAAATCACGGACAATTTCGACCCAATCCTTTGTCCCTGAAGCGACGTCATCGAGCTCAGATTCCATCGAAGCGGTAAAGTTTACATCGACGATGTCAGGGAAGTGGTTGACCAGCAAGTCGTTTACCGTTTCTCCAATTTCCGTTGGAACCAGGCGGCGCTGCTCACGTACGACATAACCTCGCTGGCGTAATGTCGATATGATCGGGGCATAGGTTGATGGCCGGCCAATCCCGTATTCCTCTAATTGACGAATGAGGGTCGCGTCGGAAAACCTCGGCGGAGGCTGTGTGAAATGCTGTTCAGGGTAAATCTCGACCAGTTCAACCGAATCGCCGACGGTCAGACCGGGGAGCTGGTTCATCGTTGAACTGTGCCCCTCCTCGCTTGTGCCATTTGCCTTTCCATTGTTTTCCTGGACAGTGTAGACTTCGAGAAATCCTGAGAACCTCAGTGCTGAAGCCGAAACCCGGAAGAGATAGTGCTTATCGCCATCGGTTCCGACTACCTCCATGCGCAGTGTGTCGTAAAGAGCTGGCTGCATCTGGGAGGCAATGAACCGTCGCCAGATGAGATCGTATAGCTTGAATTGATCGCGGCTGAGATGGGATTTAAGCATCTCCGGCGTCCGGTTGGCGGAAGTTGGCCGAATCGCTTCATGTGCTTCCTGTGCCCCACGGGTCTTGCTTAAATAGCGTGTAGGGGAATCCGGTAAAT
>Ga0307419_10000874_pt1 | contig 15538 bp, 12 predicted proteins | sample SalMarWE160230MG_2_FD_202512 | JGI IMG/M metagenome (GOLD analysis project Ga0307419, IMG submission 202512) | Salt marsh sediment microbial communities from the Plum Island Ecosystem LTER, Massachusetts, United States - WE1602-30 | ecosystem: Environmental > Aquatic > Marine > Intertidal zone... | reverse complement strand
CCAGGACTTGGCATGCTTCCTCATTATACCCAGTAACATTAAGTATTTCCTCCGGAAAATATAAATATCGTGAACCGTTTCTCAGATACCGTAGATAAGGAGGCCCACTTTTTGATTCGTATTTGGTAAAATTAAAGTAATTCAGATAACATGAACTACTATAGATGTCCATGAGAATTTAGCATTGCGGATAACGGGTTTTTTTGTCTGATTTTAGAATAAAGACTAGAATCCGAGCAAGACGACTCCCCTCAGCAATAACAAGGTTGTCTATCTCAGTAACTTTTCAAATGGCCGCAAAAAAAGCTTGACACATGAAACTTAAAAGCTTATGAACGCGATATTATAAATTTTCTTATGAATTTGGTTACATAATCATGATAGATTTTTCGCACAACATTATCGTCATTATCATCTCAACAGGGATAATTCTGCCCTTGGTTCTTGTCCTTGTAGTCAATAGACTAAAATGTCGGGGCCTGATAATGACATGATTTAAACAAAATCCTTTAAAATCCGTTATCAGGTCCGCCTGGTAACGGATTTTTTTTTGGCAAAAATCATGCGGTGAGAGGAAATGTGTGGTTATTGATAAGGCTATTAAGGGGGTGAGGAGAAATGAAAAGTGATGCGGTAAAGAAGGGTGTTGACAGAGCCCCGCACAGGTCCCTTTTCAAAGCGATGGGTTACACGGACAGGGAACTGCGAAGGCCCTTGATCGGAATTGCAAGTTCAGCCAATGAGATCGTTCCGGGACATGTTCATCTGGAACGGTTGGTTGATGCGGTAAAGGCGGGAGTTTACATGTCTGGAGGCACCCCCATGGTCTTCAGTACAATTGGTGTGTGTGACGGAATTGCCATGAATCATATCGGCATGAAATATTCCCTGGGGAGCCGGGAATTGATAGCGGATTCCGTTGAAGTCATGGCAAAGGCCCACGCCTTTGATGCAATTGTACTGGTGCCCAACTGTGACAAGATCGTGCCCGGCATGCTTATGGCCGCAGCGCGGTTGGATATCCCTGCGATAGTGATCAGCGGTGGTCCGATGCTGGCGGGCAGACATCCTGACAAGGTGGACCAGAAGATCGATCTTATCACGGTTTTTGAGGCTGTGGGAGCCGTCCGTTCAGGCAGGATGACGACTGAGACACTGTCGGCCATTGAAAACGAAGCATGTCCAACATGCGGCTCATGTGCTGGCATGTTCACGGCCAATTCAATGAACTGCCTGACCGAGGCCATTGGCATGGCCCTGCCGGGCAACGGCACGATTCCAGCGGTCATGTCGGCACGTGTCCGTCTGGCCAAGGAGACCGGTATGCAGATCATGGCGCTCCTGGAAAAGGGGATCGCCTCACGGCGGATCATGACGGAAGACGCCTTTATCAACGCCCTGACAGTGGATATGGCCCTTGGGTGTTCGACCAATACTGTCCTGCATCTGTTCAGCATAGCGCGCGAAGCAGGTATCCCTTTACAGTTAGAAAAGGTCAATGAGATCAGCGAGCATACCCCGCATCTCTGTGCACTGAGTCCCGCGGGAGATCATCACCTGGAGGACCTTGATCGTGCAGGGGGTGTCAGTGCGGTATTAAAAGAACTCTCCGGTGCAGGCCTGATCCGTGATGAGTGTCTTACCGTGAGCGGGAAAAAATTGTCCGATACTATTGCGAGGGCCACTGTATGGGATTACCGGGTGATAAGACCGATGAGCAACCCGTATCACCATGAAGGCGGGCTTGCAGTCCTGTATGGGAATCTGGCGCCGGCAGGGAGCGTTGTCAAACAATCCGCTGTCTCAAGGGAAATGCTGCGCCACGAAGGCCCGGCAAGGGTCTTTGAATCGGAGGAGGAGGCAACAGAGGCGATCATGAGTGGAAAGATCAATAGAGGCGACGTCCTGATCATCCGGTATGAGGGTCCTAAGGGGGGTCCTGGTATGCGCGAAATGCTGACACCTACCTCTGCTATTGCGGGAATGGGACTGGACGGCCATGTAGCCTTGATTACAGATGGCCGGTTTTCAGGTGGAACACGTGGCGCCTGCATAGGGCATGTATCCCCTGAAGCCATGGAAGGTGGTCCCATTGCGATCATAAGCGATGGCGACAGAATCATGATCGACATCCCCAACAAGGAGGTAAAAATTTTTTTGTCCGAGCAGGAGATTCAAGAGCGACTTTCAACCTGGAATCCTCCGGATCCAAACATAACTCAGGGCTATATGTATAGATACGCGCAGAATGTTTCTTCGGCGAGCGATGGGGCGATTTTTAGACAGGAAAGGAGGTGATTGTCATGAAACTCAAAGGGACACAGATCTTGATGAAGGTATTGCACGAAGAGGAGGTGGATACAATCTTCGGGTTTCCCGGGGGGGCAGTTATAGATATCTACGACCAGCTTGTCAGAACTGATATCCGCCATATCCTGGTTCGCCACGAACAGGGAGCGGTTCATGCTGCGGACGGGTATGCCAGGGCATCCGGCCGCGTGGGGGTATGCCTGGTGACCTCCGGACCGGGTGCCACAAACACTGTCAGCGGCATCGCAGCGGCCTATATGGACTCTTCTCCTATAGTGGTGCTTACGGGTCAGGTGCCTACGCACCTGATCGGAAATGATGCCTTTCAAGAGGTAGATATCGTGGGTATCACCAGGCCGTGCACCAAACATAATTACCAGGTGACCCATATTGAGGATCTGGCCTACACCCTAAAGGAGGCCTTTTATATCGCACGCTCAGGACGTCCGGGGCCGGTCCTGGTGGATCTTCCCAAGGATGTCATGCAGGCTACAACTGACTATAAGGCTGTCAAAGATCTGCAGATACGAACATACAATCCCACGTATGAGCCCAACATGAAACAATTGCCCAAGGTAGTGGAACTCATAAAGGAGGCACAAAGACCTGTTGTTTTTGCAGGGGGAGGCATTACACTCTCCGGCGCCTTCGAAGAGTTAGCCGAGTTTGCCAGAAAGATCCAGGCCCCGGTCACCACAACTCTTATGGGACTGGGGACCTTTCCTGCTAAAGATCCATTATGGCTTGGTATGATAGGGATGCACGGGACATACCGTGCCAATATGGCATCGGGTGAATGTGATCTTCTTATTTCTATTGGTGTCCGTTTCGATGATCGTGTTACAGGAAGGCCCGATACTTTTGCCTCTAAGGCCAAGATTGTTCATATCGATATTGATCCTACATCTATTCGGAAGAACATCCCTGTTACCATCCCCATCGTGGGAGACTGTAAGATCACGCTTCAGAGCCTAAACCGATTGCTGGATGAAAATGGATTGGGTGAGCTCGGGGGGAAACGCCAGAGGTGGCTTTCTCTGATAGAGGAGTGGAAGGAAACCAAGCCCTTTGCCTATAAACAGAAGGATGTGATCAAGCCCCAATTTGTGGTGGAAAAATTGTATGAACTAACCGGGGGAGCAGCCATTATTACTACGGAAGTGGGTCAAAATCAGATGTGGGCGGCACAGTACTATCATTTTAATCGCCCGAACCGTTTTATCACCTCAGGGGGGCTGGGATGCATGGGATTCGGGTTGCCGGCTGCCATCGGCGCACAGATTGCACACCCTGAAAGCCTGGTGGTAGACATCGCAGGCAATGGAAGCATCCAGATGAACATCCAGGAGATGGCCACCGCAGTGCAATACAATCTCCCGGTGAAGATCGCCATCCTGAACAATCAATACCTCGGGATGGTTCGGCAGTGGCAGGAGTTCTTCTATGACCGGCGTTACGCCTGCACAGAAATGGCGCATGAACCCGATTTCGTAAAACTGGCTGAGGCCTACGGCGCAGTGGGACTTCGTGCTACAAGGCCCCAAGAGGTGGAGTCGGTGCTGGACGAAGGCCTTTCTATCTCAAGACCGGTTATCATGGATTTTATGGTAGAAAAGGAAGAGTGTGTCTATCCCATGGTGCCGGCAGGTTCATCTATCACGGAAATGCTGCTTGTGTGAGTAAGGAGCAGTACGCTGGAGCACATAACAACAGCTGGCTATAATGAGGGCCAATATGAACAAAGTTAACGAAGACGAAAAGCGGCATATCCTCTCCCTATTGGTTGACAATAAACCTGGTGTGCTTGCCCGTATTGCAGGCCTTTTCAGCGGCCGCGGGTTTAACATTGAGAGCCTCTGTGTGGCTGAAACCACAGATCCGCTCGTTTCCAGAATAACCCTGGTGACCATTGGGAGCATGTCAGTGGTGGAACAGATTGAAAAGCAGCTCAACAAGCTGGTCAACGTAGTCAAAGTGACGGACTTTGCAGACGCGCCATTCGTGCAACGGGAGATGGCCCTGATAAAAATACGGGCTAAGCCAGAGCATCGAGCTGAGATCCTGAGAACGGTGGATATTTTTCGATCCAGGGTGATCGATGTGAGTTCTAAGTACTATACTGTAGAGATTACAGGAGATGAGGGTAAAGTTAGGGCATTCCTAAACTTACTCAAGCCCATTGGAATTAAAGAGATTGCCAGGACCGGCGCAATAGCCCTGGCACGTGAAAAAATATAAGGAGGAATGATTATGGCAAAGATTGATTTTGGCGGTGTGTTGGAAGAGGTCATAACGTCAGAAGAGTTTACCCTTGAAAAGGCGCAGGAGGTCTTGAAGGATGAGACCGTGGCCGTACTCGGTTACGGTGTCCAGGGTCCCGGTCAGGCCCTCAATATGAGGGATAACGGGATCAGGGTGATTGTTGGCCAGAGACAGGGAGGACAATCCTGGCAGCGTGCTGTGGATGACGGGTTTGTTCCGGGTGAGACTCTTTTCGCTCTGGAGGAGGCTGCCGAGAGGGGAACTATAGTGCAGTACCTTTTATCAGACGCAGGTCAGGCCACAACTTGGCCCAAGATCAAATCCTGTCTCAAGAAAGGAGATGCCCTCTACTTCTCTCATGGATTTTCCATTGTGTACAAGGATCAAACTGGTATTATCCCGCCCGCTGACGTGGATGTGATTTTGGTGGCCCCAAAAGGTTCCGGACGTACAGTGCGGTCCAATTTCCTGGCCGGAAGCGGGATCAATTCCAGCTACGCCGTTTTCCAGGATGCCACTGGTCGTGCCGAGGAAAGGACCTTGGCAGTAGGCATCGCCATCGGATCGGGATATCTCTTTCCAACCACCTTTGAAAAGGAGGTACACAGCGATCTCACCGGTGAACGGGGTGTCTTGATGGGTTGTTTAGCCGGTGTGATGGAGGCACAGTACGAAGTCCTTCGCAGGCAGGGGCACACTCCGAGCGAGGCATTTAATGAGACCGTTGAAGAACTGACCCAGAGCCTTATTAGGCTTGTTGCCGAGAACGGGATGGACTGGATGTTTGCAAACTGCAGCACAACGGCCCAGAGGGGGGCTCTTGACTGGAAAGGGAGATTCAGGGATGCGGTTACGCCGGTTTTTGACGATCTTTATGAGAGTGTAATATCCGGAAAGGAGACTAAAATCGTTCTTGAGGCCAACAGCGCGGCCGATTACAGGGAGAGGCTGAATAAGGAGCTGGAAGAGATAAAAAATTCCGAGATGTGGAGGGCCGGGACGGCTGTTCGATCTCTGAGACCTGAGAACAGGAAGAGGCAATAGACATTACGAACCTTGAATTTCGGTTCATCCGGCAAATAAGTACCGCGAAACCGTTTAGACATGGAGTTGACAGATAGGAAGGTTGAAGCAATCTTTTTTCGATTCCGAGCTTCTCGGCCTGATGATTTCAGGCAGTTATGGGCGGGTGAAGCCTCCCCCCTCCGCTGTTCTCCTCCGCTCCTTTGGAGCGTCGGAGCCAGGGGGTCCCCCATCCCATAACAACCTGAAATCACGAAGGCCTTCCAGCAGTCACTACAAAAAGACCGCTTAAACCTTCACCCTCGCAATAATGGGTTGTCTTGAGGCGTACTCATTAACCGGATGAAACTGAATTTCTCTATTGACAATCTGATTTTGGATCTGTAAAAATCGGATATATGAATTATGGGTGTAAAAATATTCCAATGACTTTATCAGGCTATTGGTGGTGGCACGGCTCAAATTTGGAGGTGTGCCTGCCGGATTCGTTTTGACATAATATAGAGTTGAAAACCGTGGGCACCTTCCCGAGGTTCCCACGGTTTTTTTGTGTCCTGATTTTTATAAGGCCGTGGGGCCTAGGTCCCACGGCCTTTTTATATGGATTTGGAATGTTTGGGCAAAAACGTGAGTATTAAACAGACTTTGAAAAAGGAGGAAAAGAAAATGATCAGAGAATCAATCAAGAAAGTTGTTGAAGGAGAGGATTTATCGGAAGGTGAAATGGAAAAGACCATGGTAGAAATTATATCCGGTAAGGCGACGTCCGCCCAGATCGGCTCATTTGTCACAGCCTTGAGGATAAAGGGAGAAACCATTGATGAAATCACCGGTGCAGCCAGGGCCATAAGGGCCGGTACAGCAAGGGTACGGATCAACAATCACCTGATAAACATTGATCGTGACGAAATCAACGTTGAAGATGAAACCATCCTTGATACGTGTGGTACCGGGGGATACGGCACCAAAACTTTCAATATTTCCACTGCCACCGCCTTTGTGGCTGCGGGTGCCGGAATAAAAGTAGCAAAATATGGAAACAGGCCTGACTCCACCCATTGCGGGAGCGCAGATGTGCTTGAAAACCTTGGCGTCAATTTAGATATCACAACCACAGATGCGGAAAGAAGCATAAGAGAGGTCGGGATAGGATTTCTCTATGCCTCTCTATTTCACGGCACAATGAAATACGTGGCAGGTCCCAGGCGCGAGATAGGTTTCAGGACCATTTTTAACCTCCTGGGCCCCCTTTCCAACCCTGCAAGTGCCTCTGTCCAGGTATTAGGCGTCTATTCGCCGGACCTGACCGAGAAAATGGCCCAGGTCCTTAAAAGGCTCGGGACCCGGGAGGCGTATGTTGTATGTGGTGAGGCTACATTTGATGAGATAAGTATCTGTGGTGCGACCAGGATCTGCCACCTTAAGAATGGCGATATAGGCACCTTTGAAATCACACCGGAAGAGTATGGTTTCAAAAGGGCAGCACCGAAGGAAATAGGAGGCGGTAATGCGAAAGAAAATGCCTCAATTATCCGGGAAATCCTAAATGGTGGGAAAGGGGCAAAGAGGGATGTGGTACTGCTCAATGCGGCGGCCGCGTTCGTGGCAGCAGGTCTTGACGGCGGTCTCAAAGAGGGCATTGAAAGGTCAAAAAACTCAATTGATTCCGGGCGGGCCAGGGAAAAGCTTAGTGCCCTGATCGAGTTCACGCAGAAGTGCAGGGTTTTTGTCCGGAATGAGCCATAAAGTCTGCGCAATTGCATAATTGATGTTTCCGAGATATTCAGATAATTGGGCGCAGTCCCGTATGGACTGCCATGGTGCCAAACATAAACCGTTGATAGGATACATCCTTAAGACCAGCGATCCTCATTGTTGAGGCCAGTTGTTCCGGTGTCATAAAGGCCTGAGTGGATTTACACAGATATGTGTAAGCCGCCATGTTCCGGGCTATCAGGGCACCTATCAGGGGGAGCACAATTTTAAGGTGGAACAGCAGAGGGATCCGCAATACTTTACTAGGAACCGGCGCTGTATCGAGGCACACCACCCGGCCACCGGGTTTAACAACACGAATCTGCTCCTCAAAGGCACGACGCGGATCAATCACGTTACGTATCAGATACCCTGATGTGACGGCATCAAAAGTGGCGTCAGCAAACGGCAACTTCAATGCATCGGCACAGCAAGACAGTATTCTTTGCCCGCCCGGACGTCCACGTCCTACATCAGTCATCCGTAAACTGAAATCCACAGCGGCCACGCGTAGACCGGGGTCGCGGCGCAAGGCCTCCAGTGCAATGTCACCGGTTCCGGTCCCAACATCCAGAAGTCGCCCGCCCATTGGTAGCGCCGCCTTTTTGACCACATGCCTGCGCCAGTAACGGTCTTGCCCCAGGGTCATCAGGCGGTTAATCAGGTCGTAGTGATTGGAGATCCGCCCAAACATATCACGGATATATTCGGCTCGGTCAGGTCCTTTAAGATATGTCACGTCTTAGAGGCTCCTTAAGATACAGGTAACTCAAAGGCTGGCTTTCCCTGCCAATGCCGCTCAAACCGCTCAGGGCGTCGGCGGTAGCTATGAGGGAATACTAATTTTAAGCATATATTGTGGTTTCTTTTTACTTGATATACAAGGGGAATTTCCCTATAGTCCTTTTCGCAAATATATATTAACTTATCACACAAAGAGACGCCAAGGAAGATTTCGTTGGTTTTGCCTCGATAATGAAAGAAGAACCGCGCAGGTGGAACATCTGGAGGAATCAAAAAAAATGGTCATGGAAGTGAAATGGTGCGGTTTTGATTTTGGTCGAAGCCTCATGGATCCGGGAGGTCTGAGGGGCCAGCGCCTGTTCGGTGACCTCTACAAAGAGCTGGGAAGACCGGAACTGATCCCGGAAAAGATCAGAAAATTTCGCATCCTCAAGGAAAAATACGGAAGCCACGATCGAATCAATGAGGGGCACCGGGACGAGATATGCAGCTTTGTTCTGGATGATGACCCCAGGGCCATCGAACTGTTCGGCCAAAAGGAACAGGACCTGATGGATATGGGAGAAGGGCTGGAAGAAGCCTTGGAGTATCTTCGGTCAGAGGGTATTGAGCTCTGGGTTGTTTCGGAGTTAAAAAAGACGCTGGGTCCGGTGGGAACAGATCACGTCTCACGGTTTTTGAAAGGAAGGGGTCTTGTGAAATATTTCAAGGGGGTGTTGACTCCCCAGGGAAAAATCAATCTGGAAAATGATTCCATAGACCCCAGATACAAAGGTTGCACCAAAAGGGAAGGGACCATCTACGACGTCCTGTCTCTGGACCTCAAGGAACAGGGCATTGAACCTCATGAGGCGGTCATGGTGGGGGACAAACCAGAGACCGATATAGACCCTGCCCACGAACGAGGCTTCAAGACCATTCAGTATACCGGGTTTGTCGACCTGGGTGAATCAAAGGCGGACTTGGTTATCTATTCCTTTGCCGAACTCAAGACCATTCTAAAAATAAAGGATAGCGCCTATGTCTATACCGACGCCCAAGAGACTCACCGTTCAATATGATGACGGTTCGAGTATAGAAGTGGACTTTGCCGATCTGACCCACCAGCTTCAGCAGGAACTCCTGAGACAACCGGCCCTCTGTCGACCCAACCCCGATGCGGACAAGGCGAATTTTGTCCTCCTGGAATGGGAAGACGGCTGGCAGGAGGTCATTCAGGTGGATTCAGGCTGTACCGAGATCAACCGATATTCCGTCATCACCCGGCCCGAGGAGGTGGGACGTCTCTCTCTCAAGAAGTCGGATGGATACCCTGAATTGATTGAGATCCTCCGGAGGCCTCTTGATCTGAAGAGAGTGGGCTTTGTGCATAGCTATCAACTATCCCTTGAGCGATCTGACAGGGAAGGGAAAGAGGTGGATCATTTATTCTCCCTCGAAAAACGGGGCGATGCCCTCAAAAAGGCCATGGAACGCTTTCAGCAGGCGGTTGCCGAGGAGGGTATTGACTTAGAGGCATTGCAATCACAGGAGCCGGAACAGGTGCGGGAAACGTGGGAAAAAATCGCCCGAAGAATGAGGATTATGGCTTCACAGCGGCAGCAGGATGTGCTGGATTTCGTTGCATACCTGGCAAAAAACCACCATCAACAACGGGTTGGCCGTCAATAAAATGCTTCAGTGAAACCCATAACTTTTTTCAAGGAGACAGGTGTGAGATCACGGGGCTCCGAAAGACCTGACATTGACTTAAAGAAATAAACTCGTAAAAGTGATGGGTGCACACAGGCCAATTTTGCGTTCTTCCTTGCTCCAAGAACAAGCAACTACATTTGCAGAAGAATGACACGAAAACACATCTGATTTAAGAAGATCGACTCAATGCAGCCGGTCACAGATTTGGTTTTTGGGTCTGCGATCATGTTATAGTCCCATCTTGATACTCCATAAAAAATCTGTAAAAAGCAGCCAGAACAAGGGCATGTGTTATGTCTCCATTGCGTATGAGTTTGGGAACCTCAACGAGTGGCCGTAGAAGGACTTCGATGTCCTCCTTTTCATCCTGATGCTGTTCTCCGGTCAAGGAAACATCTTTTGCAAGAAAAGTAAAACACTGGTTGTTCTGTATGGCGGGGTTGGGGTGAACACTTCCTAAGAGAATCATATCGGATGCCCGATAACCGGTTTCTTCGAACAGCTCCCTGTGGGCTGCCTTTTCAGCGTTATCGTTTTGTTCCACAAGACCTCCTGGGATCTCTAAGGTGACATCCCTGGTTCCGTGTCTGTACTGCCGGACCATAACGACCTCATTTTGGGGAGTGAGGGGAATGATATTTACCCATGATGAGGATTCCAGGATAAAAAAATCATGATCTTGTCCTGTGCGTGGTGATATTGCCCTGTCTGTCCGAAGACTGAACACGCGGTACGATTTATCCCGCCTGCTTGAGATCACTTTCCAGGGTTTAGGTGGCATTTTATTTCTCCTTTGTCCTCTTGGACTGGATAAACACAATGGTCAGGATATTCGAAATAAGATGAATCAGATTGAACCTTTTAATCCTGTCGAAAATTCTATTACTTAAAAAAGCGAGTGATATCATCAAGATCATGGCTTATTGGGATTTGCGGCAGGCTTTCCAGAAAGAACCTGCCGTACCTGCTGGTCATCACCCTGACATCCAGCACAGAGAGTACGCCTCTATCGGAGTTGTTCCTTATCAATCTTCCCAGGCCCTGTTTGAGGGATATGATCGCTGAAGGCACCTGGTACTCCGTGAAGGGATTCCCTCCCCGGTCACGGATGGCATCAATCCTGGCAGCTACCAACGGATCGCCTGGTGATTCAAAAGGCAGCTTGTCTATTATCAGGCAACTCAAAGATTCCCCCGGCACATCTACACCCTGCCAGAAGGAGGCTGTAGCCAGCAGAACCGAGTGGATATCCCTCCTGAATTCGTCCAGCAGTATGGATCGGGGCGCATCTCCCTGCCTGAGAATGGTGTAGGGGATGTTGCCTTTTAAAATTTGGAAAACAAGGTTCAGGTTATGGTAGCTGGTAAAGAGCACCAGGGCACGGCCGTCTGTTTTCCTTAGTATTTCCGTAATTCGTATTGCGACCTTTGAGGCAAAGTCGGAAGAATTTGGGTTGGGCAGGTCTCTTGGAAGATACATAAGTGTCTGGTTCTCAAAGTCAAAGTGGGACGGATAGATGCCCTCGAGGGTTGTGTCCGGTAGCCCCAGCCGTGAGCGAATATAATTAAAGGTCTGATTTGTTGAAAGGGTGGCAGAAGTAAATACCACTGTTTGCAGTTTTTGATACAGGGCTTCATTCATTCGCTCGGATATATCTAGCGGTGATGCATGGAGCACCAGGCTTTTTTTCCGTTTTTCATACCAGTTCAACCAGTTGCTGTCCCTCTTGCAGAGGATATTCTCAAATAGCTGGTCCAGCTCCCCGGTCCTTGCCAAAAGCGCCTGCAGCGTCGCATTATCCAATGCCTTAAGGCCTGCTTTTTCCAGTATGTATTTAAGCCCTTTGCGGATCTCTCGACCAGGGCCTTTTTTTATTTCCGAAAGGGCTGCATGGTCGAGACGGCCCTTTTCGCCTTTCTCGTTACAGAGGAACCTTAGATTTTCCGATCCGATCTTTATGCCTTTTAAGTGTATTTTAAGCTTACCTTTGTCTGTATCCTTGAGATCATTTGTCTCTTTTTCGAGATCATTTATCAATTCCATGAGTTGATTTGTACTCAGGATTTCTCCTAAGTATCCGGTCGCAATTTCTTCTATGGTGTGGGCTTCGTCGAACACCGCCACCTGGAAACGGGGAATTATCTCCCCGAAGCCATCTTTTTTCACTTTCATATCAGCGAAAAACAGATGATGGTTTACGATGATTATTTTCGATTTGGCTGCCTTACTGCGAAGTCGATTCAAAAAGCACTCATCTAAAAACATACATTTTGATCCCAAACACTGGTCGGATGTTGAGGAAAGTTCATCCCAGAGCGCGTCATCGTCGGCCAGCCAATAAATCTCTGAACGATCAGCGAACCTTGTTTTTTTCAGCCATTTCTCGATCTTTTCTCTTGTCTTTTCCAATCCTGTTTTCAAAAGAGATGGCTGTGAAAAGAACTGGTGATACCTGTAAAGACACAGATAGTTCTTTCTTCCTTTCATAATCATGGCATTAATATTCAAGTTGGTGGCTTTTTGCAGTAGTGGGATATCCTTATGGTAGATCTGTTCCTGAAGGTTTTTTGTCCCGGTGGAAACAACCGCCTTCTTCCCGCTTAGGATAACAGGGACAAGGTAGCCAAAAGTCTTACCAGTTCCGGTTCCTGCCTCTACAATGGCAGGGATCTTTTTCTGAAGTGCCTCTTCAAGCAAAAGAGCCATTTGAAGCTGTGATGAGCGGAATTCAAAGCCAGAAAGAGATTGGGCCAGCATTCCATCCTTTCCCAGAATTCCTTTAATTGTTAATGAGGTCTCTGGCATGAGACAAATATAGTTTTGGGAAACGGGTGAGTCAATGCGCAAAAAAATATATGCCATTTTCTTTGACAAAGGACTGACTTTTCTCTATAGACAATACTACAAACCTGGAAAATTTAAAGAAGGAGGGAGAAATGAAAAAAACATGGAGTCTCCATCTCGTCTTGGTGCCTTTGGTGATTTTCTGTTTGCACGGCAATGTAATGGCAGAAAGTGTATGGCCAATTCAAATTGCCCTTATTACTCCTGCCCAAGTCCCAAGTGAAGAAGCCTCAATTCATGGCCTGCGTATTAACATCATTTACGGATCCAGCGAGAATGTGATCGGTTTTGATTTCGGGCTGATAAACAGGACAAGAGGTGAGATGAAAGGGTTTGGGTTTGGTCTGGCAAACATCGTGGATGGTAATGCTTCTGCCTGGCAATTCGGTCTTATAAACTACGTTGGCGGACAAAATGTTGGGCTTCAAACAGGATTTTACAATCATTCCGAGAAAATGAGAGGGTTCCAGTTTGGGGCAATCAATTGGACACGTTCCCTGCACGGCTTGCAAATCGGTGTGCTAAACTTTAACATGAGCGGTGAACCGCTCACATTTCTTCCCGTTATAAACATTGGGTTTTAGATTTTTTCCAGGAAAGGCCCTTCTTTTAGTGAAAAAGCCCTTCAAGTGTCCTTGCTTGAAGGGCTCCACCTAATTTTTTTCATAATTCAGACTATATATTCATGCCTGTCATCGGATGATGCACCTTTTAACCCATGGCTCTGCTACGGATTTCAGATGCAGAAGTTCATCCTCTTCAATCCTGTATTCGTTTTCCTCAAAAAACTCCGGATGCAACACCTCAGTTTTCCGAAATCGCTGCAAGGCATAGAGATCTGAACCTTCAATTAGGTGAGCAATGGTTTCAATAACTGACTCATCCACTAAAGGTTTTATGCATGTTGTCTTAAATTCGTGCGGGAGATTTGCTTCCATTATGATTTCGATGCTTGAGAGTATTTGCTCCGGAGTATTGTCCTCTTTTGATATGGGAGAATACTTGAAAGGATCTGTTTTTATGTCCATTGCAATATAATCCACAAGCCCTTCATGGTTGAGCATTTTTATTACCTGCGGCCTGCTGCCGTTTGTATCCAGTTTTACCTTGTAACCCATTTGCTTGATCTTTTCGCAAAGGTCAGCAATGTCTTTGTGAAGAGTAGGCTCACCACCGGAAATAACCACACCGTCCAAAAAAACCCTGTGACTTTCAAGGAATTCATAAACCGTCTCCGTATCGACCGGAGGAGATATTACCGGCCTGTCCTTTACCAAGGCCGGATTGTGGCAATATGGGCAGTCAAAGTTGCATCCTGAAAGGAAGAGCACACTGCATATTTTCCCCGGATAATCAATAAATGAATTCTTCTGCAATCCGCCCAAAACCATGATTTCGACCCCTATTTGTCAATCCTTATGCTACGCCACTTTAAATGTCTTTCTCAAACCAAACTCGGCCTGCTTGCCGTTATTCCACTGCTTTGTAGGTCTCAGGTAGCCAACAACCCTTGAATAAACCTCGGTTTCTTCATCACAAATAGGGCACTTTTGCTGTTCACCACTCAAGTAACCGTGTGAAGGGCACACGCTGAAGGTTGGTGAAAGCGTTAAATAAGGCAGGCGAAAATTGGTTACTATTTTTTTGATTAGGCCTTTTACGGTCTCTATGTCGCTTACTTCCTCGCCCAGATAAATGTGTAAGACTGTTCCGCCTGTGTATTTTGTCTGTAATTGATCCTGTAGCATGAGTGTCTCGAAAATATCGTCTGTGAAATTTACAGGGAGTTGTGTGGAGTTGGTATAGAAGGGCTCGCCCCCATTTTGACATCCGTCTTCGTTGGCACAAAGGATCCGGGGAAATACCTTTTTGTCAATCATGGAAAGACGGTATGATGCGCCTTCCGCCGGTGTTGCCTCCAGATTGAAGATATCACCTGTTTCTTCCTGTATTTCGGAAATCATTTCGCGCATAAAGTCAAGGGCCTTAAGTGAGAACATTTGACCGGTCTCACTGCCAATATCGGTTCCCAAAAAATTCAGGCACGCCTCGTTCATGCCAATGATTCCAATGGTTGAGAAATGGTTCTTCCAGTAAAGACCACTTCCCTGTTTTATTTCCCTTAAGTAAAACTTTGAGTAAGGATAGAGATTCTTATCCGTGAATTTTTCGAGAACTTTTCGCTTTATGGAAAGGCTCTCCTTTGCCAGAAGCATCATTTCTCTTAGGCGTTTAAAAAAGTCATCCTCGTTTTCGGAAAGATAGCCGATTCTCGGAAGGTTAATGGTGACTACGCCGATTGACCCGGTAAGGGGGTTGGCCCCAAAAAGACCTCCTCCCCTCTTAAAAAGTTCTCTGTTGTCAAGGCGCAGGCGGCAGCACATGGATCGGGCATCTTCTGGCGACATGTCGGAATTTACAAAATTTGAAAAGTAGGGTATCCCGTACTTGCCGGTCATCTTCCATAGCGTTTCAAGATTTGGATTATCCCAGTCAAAGTCAGCCGTGATATTGTATGTTGGTATGGGAAACGTAAAAACCCGTCCCTTTACGTCTCCTTCCATCATGACATCGGCAAATGCCCTGTTTATCATATCCATTTCCAACTGAAAGTCGGAATATGTCTCGTCACTTTCGCTGCCACCTATGATCACAGGCTGGTCTTTAAGAGTTGCAGGTACGTGAAGATCCATAGTGATATTAGTAAAGGGGGTCTGAAAGCCGACGCGCGTTGGGATATTTATATTGAAAACAAATTCCTGGAGGGCCTGTTTTACATCTTTGTCAGACAGGTTGTCATACCGGACAAAGGGGGCTAGGAGGGTATCAAAATTTGAGATGGCCTGGGCCCCTGCTGCCTCACCCTGCAACGTATAGAAAAAATTGACGATCTGCCCCAAAGCCG
>Ga0307419_10000872_pt1 | contig 15543 bp, 6 predicted proteins | sample SalMarWE160230MG_2_FD_202512 | JGI IMG/M metagenome (GOLD analysis project Ga0307419, IMG submission 202512) | Salt marsh sediment microbial communities from the Plum Island Ecosystem LTER, Massachusetts, United States - WE1602-30 | ecosystem: Environmental > Aquatic > Marine > Intertidal zone >... | reverse complement strand
GTATGTAGGTGTTGAAAGGATTTTGTTCAAATAGACTACGTGCCTATTTATTTTTGCGTCATCAAATTGTCCAAGAGCGATTTTTCTATATGTTCTAGACGTTTCTTTCAATTTCCTGAGCAGATCTTTAATACTAATTTTGAATTCTTCGATATGTTCATTTTCTTCTCCATTTAACGTGTTATTGTTTTTGTCTTCATCTTCATCAATTGGTTCATCCACGTAATAAGCAAATTCCCCCAATAATTCGGTCTTATCTACATACTTAAAATAATATTTTTTAAACTCATAGACTAACTTGGACTTGCTAATTTTACGATGGAGCAAGGAACACATGTATTGTCTAAAGAAATCGTCAGTATCAATATTATCTAAATTGGTAATAATCGTTGACCACAGTGATTTAGTTTCTTCTAATACTTCGCCGCCAATCTTTGCAGCATGACCCAACAGGAAGTTTTTGATTATGTCTGTTGGAGAAAGACGCAATCCTCTATTATTAATGGTTTCAAAAAGCTTGTAAGCATCTTGAGCCATTCCAACGTCCAGTCTTATAACTACAGTCATATTGGTTAGGGTGAAAAAGAAATGGTTGAGTTCTTGAGAAGAAAACTTTTCCAACCATTGGCTAAAATTATCATATGCATCTCTTATGTTTATATTCGTGTATTCATGGGTTTCTCCTTGTTTCATTAAGGAAACAAAATCTCTATTGTCCAATTCCCCTAATTCCAGTTTGGGCACTTCTTTATCATCATAGCCAGAGCAGACGAGCATTTTCTTAATCTGATCTTCTTTGTCCTTATTGCCTATATTCTTAAAACGCTGCTGAATTACCTTAAGAAGTATGGCAAGTGTAGTCAGGCGTTGCTGTCCATCGACTAATTCTGGTTTATTGAGTCCACCTACATGAAGCTCACTGTGCAGAATAATCATACCAAATAAATGTCCGTCGCCTTCTTTCAACATTCGTATATCGTCATATAATGCTTTTATCTGGTTGTACCCCCACGCATATCTTCTTTGGTAAGAGGGGACCAAAAACTGTTCGTTGCTCGTTGCAAAAAGCTGAGAAATACTTAGTTTGTTGGGTGTGATGTTCATTTTTTGACACCTTTCTATTCTGTCTTATGGATCAAAATCTTTTCAAGATAATGCTCTGAAAGCTCACATGCGAAGATCATCGAGGAACTCCGATGCCGGATCAACGCTTGTCACCAGCAGGTGATCTCGGGCGCGGGTGCAGGCGACGTAAAGCAGATGGCGTTCCGTGTTGTATGCCTCTTCCAGATCCGTATCGTCCGCGACCGTTTCGATTCGTTCCTGCAAGGGAATGACCTCATCATCGCAGGCCATCACGACAACTGCACGAAACTCCAGGCCCTTGGCAAGGTGCATAGTGCTGACCGAAACATATCCACTGATCGTTTCAACATTCTCGTCGAGCACCTTGAAGGGGAGCCCGGCATTCTTGACTGCCGCACGGCTTCTGTCCAGTTCAGCTGCAGAACGAACGAAAACACCAATTTCGTGAGGCACCATCCCCTCACTTATTCGCTCCGAAAGCCATTTGCCGACTGTTTCAATTTCGTCTTCTGGGGTGTCGAAAACCGTGATAATTGGTTTCGGCCCATTGAATACCGAAATTGTGCCTCGACGTTCTTCCATATTGCCATCAACGTCTGATAATTCGGGTCCCAACAGGAGGTCGGCCTGCATTCTGATCTGGTGCGACGTTCGGTAATTGATTCGCAGCGTGTGGGAACGTCCACGAATATCGACGCCGAGCGATTTCCAAGAAAACGGCTGCTGGAAGATGCGTTGGCCCAGGTCGCCGGCGAAGAAAAGACTGTTAGGGCGATCCGCCCCAAGCGCAGCGAGGAAACGTAAGTGAGCCACGCTTATGTCTTGGGCCTCGTCCACGACGGCAAAATCGAAGGGCGGATTTTTGCTTTCGGATACGACAGCGGCCAGTCTGCTGAACATGCCTGCATTAGTGATCAAGTTCCCCGCCGCCAGGCGCGCACGGACATGATCGAAAATAGACCAGAGAACAGCGCGCTGTTTTTCTGGTAGCCGAGTCTTTCTGCCCAGTCGCATGACATCGCGATAGGCCTCCCATGTTTCCAGTTGCCACGCATCGACGACTTGCTCCCACTCCGTCAGGAAAAAGGGCAGGCTGAATTTGTGGCCACCTACTTCCCCGGCTGCTGCCTCAAGGAATTCCCGCACCTTGACCTGCGATACGATCTGCGATTGGCCGTGGTGGGCCTTGAAGAGGCGATGGCCGATGGCATCAATGGAATGCACCTCAAGGCGTTCGGCCAAACGCGGCTCGTTACTGATAAGTCGCTTGAGTTTCGTTTGGAGAGAATTCGCCAGGGGTTCCGAAAAAGTGGTGAGCAACACTCTGGCATCGGGGTTGGCACGGGCCAGGAACACGGCTCGGTGCAATGCAACGATGGTTTTACCAGTACCTGCCGAACCAGAAACTCGTGCCGGGCCGGTGTAATCCTTTTCAACCAGTTGCCGCTGGGCCGGATGGAGAAAGACGGTCCACTTCTCCCACGGGTATTCGAGGGCGCGCTCCAGTTCTTCCACATTGCGCATGGTGCGGAACCGGCGCTGTGCATCGGGATGGGCATAAGGATCGGCACCGGCGGCCACCGGCTGAGGGACTTGCGGCGCAACGCCAGTGGCCAAATTCAGCAGCGCCTCGGCAGCCTCGCCGGGCAGATGGTCGGCCAACTCCAGCAGGGAATCCTCATCAGCGGCGCGTACATCGCCCAGCCACTCTTCTGGCACACCATAGGCGAGTAGAGCACCGTCAGAGACTCCTGCGAACAAGGGCGGCTTGGCCTGGACCGGTTGTTCCGCCTCCACGTACCTGGGAACAATGATTTCCTCCACCCGCTCACGTATCTCCACCAACTGCGCCGCGCCAGTTTTGGGGTGGACTTCCAGCCTCCGTCGTTCAGCCCAGCGGTAGGCCTCGTCATGGTGGCCCACATAACACAAAAGCAGGCTTGCGTCGGTCCTGTGGACGATAATCCGAATGTCACCGCTGACTCGCACCGACCAGAAATTCTTGTCCTTTGCATTATCCACTTTATGAAACTGCATGCCCGGGTTGGCGGGGTTCACCTGCAAGTCAAAGGCCGTGGTCTTCACGGCCTTCTGTTCTTCACCAGTGAGTCTAGCCAAGCTGTCGGTGAAGGTGTCGGCAATGAGGAATTCCATCAGGTCTCCACGGTCACAGGCACAGCGATTTGATTGGCTATGGCGGTATAAAGATCGACGTCAACCTCTGGGGCGCGAATGGAGACAATTAATGTATAACGTGCTGTATTGTCATATCGTTCATGACGAGGCCTTGTCTTCCACCAGCCAAGCGCTGGAAAAACCGCCAAGGTCCCTCGACTGGCAAGATCCGCTGCACTGCCTCGCCAAATATCGGAATGTAAAGATCCTTTATGCCTATTATTTGTTCCGATCAACCACGCAGGATCTCCTCCTCTACTGCGGGTACCTTCTTCTTCATCGCGGGCTGCCGCATTGATTCGCGCACGGAAATCACCTGCCGATTCGTGTGGACGTTTTACATCAAAACGCAGCCCATGAGACTCATACCGATATCGCGAACGGAAACCTCGTTCCGAGGGGTTGGGCTCTATGAAATATGATAGGGTGACGCGCATCTCCACTTGTGTTTCGCCGATATCTTCGAGTTTATCCAGTGGCCAGGGTAGACGATGCAGATTCATATCTCTCAGTTTTGGCGGATTGCTGCCTTCACGTTGGAATGGATGTAGTTGACCTTCCACTACCATGGTGAGAGAATTCGAAACACTCCACAATGCGCGATCCAAATTTGGCACACCAAAACCACAGTGGCGCACGAGTTGCGTATAGTCTGATTTCGAGGGTTGGCCAATTTTTGGCAAAAACATTTGTAGCATATTATCCGACCATGCAGCTGAGTGTACTATCAAGCCGCGTATCGTTTCAGGCCACAGGTCAGGATAGGCAGCCATAAGCTGCGCTGCCATGCGCGTGGCAAGCGCCGTTGCTGCACTGGTGGCATTAGCTGTCGTAAACAATCGTTCTGATGGTATGTGGTGAGATGTTAAAAGACTCAAACTCCGCAACCAGACTGCACCCAGCACATCTTTGGCTACATTCCCGCCTTCGAAGACCACATCCGGTTTCAAAGGCCAATGTCCTTGCCAGATCGACGAAGTTGTGCTGAAGGGACTGAGCCCGCCTTCTGAAGCAATAGGCTTATAATCGCCAGTATCCGGTTCAGTAATAGCAGTAAGATCTGTAAAGGCCCCTACTGTCAATGCGTTCCATGCCTGACCGGGGTCATGAATGCCGTCGGTGCTGTTGCTGTGGGGATATTGAATCCACGCATTCGGGTCATCGATATTCCCGGCAGCCACCACCATTAATCGAGGCGCTGCGCCATTATCGTCTGCATCTGCGCCGAGACGATCCACCGCTGCCGACCATGCTGAAGGGCGACCGCGATCCCGGTTATCTTTGGCAGTCACTGCCATGCCAAATACACGGTGTCGAAGTGGATTTGATATTTCCGGTCGTGCAACTGCCTCCTTTGTCATATATCCGTGATAGCGTGAATCTCCGATATTGCCTCCATCTTCCGGCAATAGCTTGACCGACTCCAGGCGATGCCCAATCTCGATAGGCTCGTCGGAAGCGAGCGCCTCTGTCAGATTTCCGGCGAGGGCGAGACCTGCCAAAGCAGTGCCGTGTCCTTCGGCATCATCCGTTCCCCATGCAGGTTCCACCGTGTGCAGATCCAAATCGGAAAGCACTGGCGCAATCAGCGGATGACCGTTGTTGATCCCGGTATCGAGCAGACACACATAGGGGACCCTCTCATCTGCTCCAGAGAATCGACAACGGCCGAGCAATTCGTCCAGCCAGGTGGGCTGCTCTTCCGGCAACAAGGCGTCAAAGAACTCCGCTGTTTCCTTCGCCCGTCTGAGTTCGGCAATGCTGTTGAGTATCATCATAGAGTTGCGCATCTTTTGAGCAGATGTCCGGACAAGCAATACTGTTCGTTCCGGAAACCGCAGCTCTCCAGAGGCAACCTTAAAGCCCTGGGCCTCGGCCAATCTACGGAAAGTAGTGACAGTGGCAGCGCGATCATCTCGAATTGGCAGCCAGACCTCCCACCAGAAGGTTTCATCATCCGTTGCCGGGAAAACCCCAGGATCATCCGTCCACAGGGCACGCAGGGTTGCAACACGAATCTGCTGAATTGTGTGGATGAGTTTTTTATGGTCGCGAACATGATCATTACGGTCGCGCTTTTCTTCTAGGTATTCTTGAGTTAGCTTTTCGAAATGCGCAAGTTTCCCATCGGGAACGAAGATGGTCGCATAGGTCCGTTCCTCGTCATGCCACATATTCAGCAATTCGATACCAGAGCGCTCTCTTGCCAAGCTTTCGAAGGCGAGTTCAATGTCAGGAAAGCTTTCGAACACTACCTGCAATCCAAAACCACCCTCAAGTCCCGCTTCTTCCTGCAACCTGCGGGCTTCTTCTGAATAGGGTTTCAACGCTTCAATCTGGTTAAGCAAGGCTTTTCCGTGGCTCTGCCGATCCTGTGCAGGAATTGGTGCTTGTTTAACCAGAAGACGTGGTGGGGAATATAGCTCGGTATCTGTGACCCCCTTAAGGATAAAGTGCTTTTTTTTCTTCTCGTCTTGATCAGGCATAGCAACACGATACCTTAGCTGTTACGAGGTTCTTTCAGTCGTCCGGCAAGATCTTGGCGTTCGATCAGAGTTTTACGAATGTCGGCCTCGGTAACATGCGCACGATCATTGATCAGCGACTCCTTGAGCACTTCCTCTGCAGCGCGCGCAACTTCTGCATAGCTCAATCCGATAGCGGTCTTAGCTAGTCTCTTCCAGGAGATACCCTTGGCAACATACCGCACGAGCCGTGATCGCAGTAAAGTAGCAATATGTGTTTCCGTGGGTAGTTCGTAGTGGAGCACATCATCGAAGCGGCGAAACAGTGCGTGATCCAGAATTTCCGCGTGATTGGTGGCCGCAACAATAAGACTGTGGGATCGATCCTGCTCGATCATTTGCAGGAAGCTGTTAAGCACACGCCTAATTTCGCCCACGTCGTTTGCCAGACCGCGCTGGGAGCCAATGGCATCAAACTCATCGAAGAAGTAGATTCCGCGGGTTTGCCCCGTGGCCTCAAAAATCTGCCGCAGCTTGGCCGCCGTCTCGCCCATAAACTTTGTGATCAGCCCGTCAAGGCGGACTTGGAACAGCGGAATACCCAACTCTCCAGCAAGAACAGAGGCCGTTAACGTCTTGCCCGTACCCGGTGACCCCACCAGCAGGAGCTTGCGCCGCGGAGAGAGACCGTGCGCCAGTATCCTTGTGGAATGGCGTTGTTCTCGGATGACGCGCTGAATCTGCTGTTCCAGGGTGTCATTCAACACCATATCGCCCAGCCGGAATTTGGGATAGGAAACCGTCAGCAGTCCAGCTAGCTCACCACGGGGCCGACTGATTGGAGTCGGCTGCCCTGTACCCTGTCGTTGTTTGGCCTCGTCGATCAGTGAACGTAACTCCTCTGCCAGCTTGCCATGGCCTAACTTTGCCTCATGTGCGGCGAGTTGCATGGCCACGGAAAAGAACCGGTGATCGTCGCCTTCCAAGTGTGATTTAAGTAGTGCCTTTAATTGTTCTGCACTTGCCATGGTTTCGCCTCCAATATTTGATTAAGACTAATTATACTCTAAAAACCTTCATAACTTCATCACCTAAATGATTGATCACCTTTACCGCAATACGGCCGGACTTCGGTTTGGGGAAGGCGCGCGAGGTATCGCTATTGAGCGTGGCCCAGGCTTCCTCGTTGATCTCTGCCTTGAGTGTGGTCTTGAGCGCCTTGTAGGGGTCGTTAGCGCCGAGGAAATAAGCGTGACGGACGAAGAAACTCTCTTCGTTGTAGTCGGTGTCGATGAACCAGCAGGCAATGCCTTCAGCTCCGTCGCTGCGGACTTCGCCGGTCTGAGGGTGGAAGACATCCACGCCATTGACCTTTACCCGTATCTTTCCGTCTTCGGCGTCCAGAATATCTATGTCCGGCTCGCCGAAGATGACGAACAGGTTCCCCTTGCCGGTGTTTTTGAGATCGTCTGCCATGTGCAGGTCTGCATTCATTCTGGCTTTGAGGACCGGAATGCGGCCCAGATTGTCAAACTCCGACGAGTGGGCGTCGTAATTGAAAGCGCAGGCTATGAGTGCATCGAAATCGGCGTCTCCGGCCTCTCGTGCGGCGGCCACAAGATCAGGGCGAGATACTGTTCCGAACTCGGGGCCGATGAAGATGGCGGCGCGCTTTTCCACTCCACCCTCACCCTGCCCTCTCCCAGAGGTAGAGGCTTCTAATGAAGTGCCTTCGAGGTATCGGCCTTCGGCGCAAACAAAGTAGCCCGGCCAGGGCGCGAGCGCGGTGAAGGTGATCCGGTCTTCCTTGTGGGCCTGCTGGACTCCGGCGGTCTTGAGGTTTTCCAGAATCATCTGAGGAAAGGACTGCTTGGCTCCGTATTCGGCGCTGTATTCCTTAAGGGTATCGATCAATTCATCATTCTCATCCACCCCCAGCATGCGGTGGGGGCTGAGGCTTTCTACAGTGAAGGGACCGGCCACGCGGACGATTTTCTTGTTTTCGTAAGGCTTGTCGTAGAGGTATTCGAACTCGGCCTTAGCTTTGATGGAGGCGTCGATCTCTTTCTGGCGGGAAATGCGAGCCTGCCACCAGTCGGCATGGAGTTTTTCTACTTCCTTCGTCACCCCGGCGGAAGCCGGGGTCCAGTTTTTGTTGTGGGACTGGATTCCGGCTTTCGCCGGAATGACATCAGAGAGTTGGCGAGGGATTTCCCATTCCTGCCAGTTGGTGCCGAGCGCGGCGTTCAGCGACTCGCGCAACGGCTCCAGCTTCGCCTGCCACGTGTCCCAAATGACATCGATCTCCGAATTGTTGGCGATGGACTTGAGTGTGATGTGCGGTACGCGCTCATAGACAAAACCCTGGCGGATGTCACAGCGGGTGGGCTGGCTCGATGGCGCGGTACGGGTAACTTCGGCCTCCTTGAGCTGCCCGTCGCGGCTGTCGGCCAGCAGGTAGTACTGATATCGGGCGCCCATGATGCGGGCTCGGGCCAGGGCTAATGCCACCCGGGAGGTGTCAATCGTGATCCAGCGTCGACCCCATTGTTCGGCGACATAGGTCGTAGTTCCTGAACCGCAGGTCGGGTCCAGCACCAGGTCGCCGGGGTCCGTTGTCATGAGGATGCAGCGTTGAATCGTCTTAACCCCAGTTTGAACGACATACAGCTTGTCGTCGGTGAAGCTTCCCGTTCCTGTGTCGCTCCACAATTGCGAAACTTGAATAACTCCGAAGTCATACAACTTGCGAACATACTGGACGCTGTTTTTTGCCCTATGGATTCGGCCTGCCTTAGCCAAACGTGCAAGGCCAGCTGGCGGAGTCTTTGACCGGAACGAGTAGCTGCCACCTTCAAAGTCAAAGTCCACAAGTGGGTTTCCTTGCGACGTGATGTTATCGGGTTTGTAAAGGTAGTATCCTTCGGGTATCTGCATAGCCCTCTTTTCCACGCGAGTTAGTGCGCGGTAGTCGCTATCGTCATTCCTGATCCAAGAGTAGGTGTCAGCAGTTCCTTCCTCATGAGATTTTGACAGGTAGGGTCGCCGAAACTTCAGGTTTTCTTTCGACTTTGCATACCAAAGGAGAAAGTCGAAACGACTGCTCAAAAAGTTCGTGGTGAGGCCCGTTGTTTTTGCGAAAGCGATTTCAGAAACGCAGTTTCCCTCTCCAAACACCTCGTCCATCACCGCCCGGACGCGGTGGACATTTTCATCGCCGATCTGCACGAAGATGGAGCCGGACTCGGTGAGGAGATCACGGGCGACGGTGAGACGGTCACGCAGGTAGGTGAGATAGCTATGGATGCCGTCGCGCCAGGTGTCGCGGAAGGCTTTGACTTGCTCCGGCTCGCGGGTGATATGGTCGGCTTTACCGTCCGTCACGGTGCGGCTGGTGGTGGACCACTGGAAATTTGAGTTAAACTTGATGCCGTAGGGTGGATCGAAATAGATGCACTGCACCTTGCCGCGCAGGCCCTCGCGCTCAGCGAGGCTGGCCATCACCTGCAAGGAGTCGCCGAGGATCATGCGGTTCGACCAGTTCTGGTCGTGCTGGTAGAACTCGGTCTTGTCTACACCCCTGGGGATGCCGTTGAAGTCGGCGAATAGGTCGATCTGGTGGCCGGACTCTTGCGCTTTGCTTTCGGCAGTTTGGCGCAGCAGATCATCAATCAGCACCTTGGGATGGACCTTTTCCTGGATGTAGAGCGGCGGGGCATGGACGATGAGGTCCGACCAGTCCTTTTCATCCTTGCCTCGCCAGACAAGCTGCGGATCAAGGTCGCGGTTGCGGCGCTCGTAGGCCACGCGCACCGTGTCCTGCTCGTTCTTTTGCATCACCGACTGGTATTCTGCGGTGGGGATGTTCTTTCGTGTAGCCTCGTCGTGCTTGAGCGCTTCGACGGTCTTGCTGGTGGTTTGTTTCTTTGCCATGGCTTTTATCCTTGCTGTCCCATATGTCTCATAAATGTCTCATATTCTATGGTGCTGTTCTGCCCTTTTGTTGCCCTTACGTGACGGGTTTGGCGGGTTCATGACGGGTTCTCCTGATCCATTTGAACCATTTATGAGCCCTTTAATGTCCTGTTTGTCCACTTTGTGTCCAGTTTGAGGGTTCTCTGAACTCAGGTCTCCTTCTTATCCTTTCTCGTTTTTCCCTTGGCAGGCTTTGCCCCCTCGACCCCATACGATGGCGCATTTGGCATGTTTATGGCACGATTAGCAGCGCCTGGGGCGGGAGAGGTGGCATCGACAGGCGATGGCACGATTGGCAGGGTTATGGCATGATTACGTGCAAGTACATAATAGGCGCTCCGCCCCGCTCCGAGCCGTTGAATGACGCCTTTGTCGAGCAATTCGTCGAGGTCGCGCGCCGCCGTTCTTCGCGAACATCCAACAAGACGTTGGTACTGCATGGTCGTAATTTGTTGTTCGACCTTTAGCGTCTTCAACCCTGATATTTGCCGATCATTGAGCCTAAGCGATTCGATAACTTTATCCGTCAGCCAATCACGCCAAAGGGTAATGACAAATGAGCCGCTGCGTTGTTCGAATTGCGGCTCCGGCAGACCAGCGGACCGGCAGAGTTCGATCATGCGTTGGGTGCCTGACCCGGCCTTTTCAATGTATCGCGTCAGGTAAAGCGACTCAGCAATAAGGGGGTTGTTGGGCACCGAAGGGTGATCCTTGCGCAGGTCGTCGAGCGTCAGCGTTCCCGGGAGTCTGCCGGGGTTCCAGACTTCGAGACGGTCGGTGAAGAGCCGGACTTCGACGGAGGCGTTGCTGTGGTAATCCCGGTGGGCGATGGCGTTGACTATCGCCTCGCCGATAGCGTCCGGGGGCAGTTCGTAAGTGGCGGGCGCGGTGATGCTGGTTGCACGTGTGCCGATGGCGCGATTGATTTTGGCAAGAACAAAATCTCGTGCCTGGTTGGCCTGCTCAAAGAGATCGTCACCGTACACCTGCATTGAGGCAAACGGGCGGCGGTATTCAGTGCCGTGGCAATGCATGCATTTGGTTTCAGCGGTGCGGTGGAAACGTTGCGGATTGATACCGAACAGCAGCATTGCGGCGTTGGTCGGTTTTCCGTCGTCAAGCAGGTTGAGGTGGGTGAGTAAGGCTTGCGTGGTCGTGTTAGACTTGAGGGGAAAGCCGCGCTCGCGGCGAGCGGTTTCCAGGAACCAGTCGATGCGTTTGCGGGAGAGATCTTTCAGATTGGCCCTATCGCAAGCAGAGGTGTCAAAAGGCGGGACACGCAGTGCGCCGACGTTATCGAGATAGTCCACGAGGCTGGCGTAGACCTCGGAGCACAAGGCGCTGAAGTCTTCGATTCGGCGGCGGATCAGTTCGCCGCTGGCCTTGCTGGCCAAGTGCCGCATTTTAGGCGCACGCCTTTTTTCATCCGAACCCCATACATAGATGAGTCGGGTTTTTCGGTGTTTGGCGGCGTGGTTGTACTCATATTCGGTCGGAGAGACGCCGTCCTGGTCTTCATTGCCGTATTCGTATCCAAATATGCCCAGGTAGATGTCACAGCGCTCCACTTGTTCGAGATAAACCTGGTCCGAGCGGCGGTCCGTGGCTGGAAGTTCCTCAAAAAGAAAAACTTCGGAAACGAAGCGGTGCAGGAAGGCATCGCCGAGAAGAAAGGCCTTCAAGTCCAGACGAATTTGTTTGAATTCCTTCTGGACACTGCTGACGAATATTTTCAGACGTACCGGCTTCACGCTGCACCTTTCACGATACCTTCGATCATCTTACTGAATTCGCTTTCGACCTTGGCCTTGAAGTCGGCCTGGATCTGATAGACATCTGTGAACTCTGCAAAAGCCCAGCGGCCATATTGCGCAGTGTTATTCACGCCGGGCACCCAGTAGGTCTCCATGGTGGATTTCTTTTCCTTCGCATCTTCGCGCCGGTAGCCTTTGATCTCGACGATCAGGTGCAGGAGGTCATCGTTATCGTCACCGTGTCCGCCTGCCTGCCGAAGCCTCGGCGTAGGCTGGTCATCCACCAGCACGATGAAGTCTGGGATATATTTGCGCATCTCCGAGCCATAGCGGTAAGGCACCTCAAGGCCGAGGTTATGATTCTTGACATAAGCCCTGACACGCGGGTGGGACTCGGCCACGCGACAGAACTCACCTTCCCAGTCGCTATCGAGGATAACCCAGTTGATGTGACAGCGGCGGGCGTCCGTCTCCCATCGGTCCGTTTTGGAGGTATTGAAATTGACGTGGATGGTGGAGCCAGTGGGATTGTAAGGGTCGAGCACGGCCATGATGGGTCGCTGTCCGACGAACGCGCGGGTGATTCCGGCAGTGATGCGCTCACAAGCCATGTCGGCCAGCATCTTGTATTTCAACTGCGCCGGATAGGTGCCGCCCTTGCAGACGAGATAACCATCGATCCATTGGCGGGCGATGCGTTTGAGTTGCCCAAAGAGGTGGAGCTTGGGGTCTTCGCCAGGGTCGCGCCACTTGGTGAGAACGAGGTGAGACACCAGCTCATATAAAACCTGCGAGGGTCGAACGTCGCCGGTGTGAACCAGATTGAGGTCCACCCTTTCGCCAATGATCCCCGAGTTTTGGGTTTCCGTTGCGCCGACCAGGTCCGGGGTCAACTCCAGCACAGAGTCCTCATTGAACAAGGCGGTCAGCCTTTCCTCGGGTAATTCGACACGGTAGCCCACAACACGGGGAAAGCGGATTTCGAGTGCATCGCGTTCGGGCCGCATGGCCTTGACGTGGATAGTCTCCCGCGGCGGCTGTGGGGGAGCGACCACCGGCTTGGCGGTAAAGTCGAAGGGAATCCCCAAGACATCGGCGTATTCAACATTGAAGAGCCCTTTATCCGGTCCGTCCTCATTCAGATCGTAGGACTGGCGGCGGAGAGCTCGGCCGATGACCTGCTCGCAGAGAAGCTGGGTGCCGAAGGCCCGGATACCCAGCACATGCGTGACCGTTCTCGCATCCCAGCCCTCGGTGAGCATGGAGACGGAGACGACACAGCGAATCGATCCGCCTAACTGGCCGTGTTTGCCCACCGTATTCATCACCTCGCGGAGAAGAGTCACGTCATCGAGTTCTTTGCCCTTTTGAAGTTGATCGGCGAGTTTCCCGCCCCGTTCAAAGATCTCGCGGCGGAAGCGTTCAATTTCGTCGGCGGCCATGCCACGGAAGTTGTCGTCAAGCGCTTCGCCGGATTCAAGTTGCTCGCTGTCAATGAGCAACGTATTTGGCCGGGCGAAAGGGTTTCCATGCTCATCAAAGTTGCGGAACAGCGCGAGGCGGCCGGCTATAGGAGTTTTTGAGCCGTCATCGTTATCGCGGAGAAAGCCGGAGATGAAATCATATACCAGCTTGGAGATGGCGGTGTTTTGACAGACGACGATAAAACAGGGCGGCACACTGATGCCGGCTTTGTCCCAAAGATCGTAGGTCTTCTCATAGTGACCGTAGAGGGCTTCGAGGGCGGTCTGGAGTTGCGGCGGCAGACTGAGTGGATCAAGGGTGGCGGACTTGCCCCGTCCTTGCTTGGGCATTTTCGACCGAATGTGTTCCCACAAATTGCGGAACATGGGCATCTCTTCGCCTGGAATATTGTCGGCCACGGGGACGCGCGGCAGTTTGACTATGCCGCACTCGATGGCGTCCATGAGCGAGAAGTCGCTCATCGTCCAGGGGAAGAGGGTGCCCTCGGCCTCGCCTGAGCCGCGCAGGAAAAAGGGTGTCGCAGACAGGTCGATGACACGCGTGACCCCGAGTTTTCGGTTTACCGCCTCAAGGCCGGAAATCCAAAGACGGGCAGCCTCATTGTTCTTCTCCGCTTCTTTCTTGTCATCGCCTTTGAGATCATCATCCTGTTCCTCTGCTCCCGGCTTCTCGCGGTAGCAATGATGCGCCTCATCATTGAACACAAGGATGTTCTTCATGCCCATCAGGTCGGGCATCACCCGCTGAATCATCTGCCCCTCGGTTTCGATGGTGTTCAACTCTTCGCCCCGACCTTGCAGGAGCGAACGCCCGCCCTTTGAGAGGTCAATCCGTTCGCGGGGCTTGAAGGCGTGGTAGTTAGTGATGACGATTTTGGCCCGATTCACATCGTCCAGCATATCGGCTGGCACGAGTTCACGGCTGGCGTAGTAGCTGTCCGGGTCGTTCGGCTGAAGAACGCGCAGCCGGTCTTTGATGGTCAGTCCGGGTGTGACGACAAGAAAGCCACGGGTGAATTTTTTGCTATTAGGTCGGCGCACGGCGTTGATGGTCTGCCAGGAGATCAGCATTGCCATCACGGTAGTCTTTCCTGCGCCCGTCGCCAGTTTTAGAGCCAGACGCATGAGTTCCGGGTTGTAGTTTTTATTGGCATTCGCCAGGTGTTCAATGAAAGCCTTGCCGGACTTTCCAGCTTGAGGCGCCACCTCGATGAGCCAGATGGCAGTTTCAACCGCCTCGACCTGACAAAAAAACGGTCGGATGTTGTTAAACTTATGGTGCCGCCAATGCTGAAGTAGACGGGCAGTTTCGGGCGTGACCTTCCAGTCATTTGGATTCGGCCAGCTTCGCCACTGGTCCACATGTTGTCGTATCTGATTGATGATCGAAGTCGGATCATACTGCTGCTTTTCTGTTGAAAGTCCTTTGCCCTCATTGAAAACGAACTGCAGTTGTTCGGCTGCGCCCTTACGTTTTCTGGGCTTTGGAATCGGGGTGACGAACTCTGCACGGCGCCGACGCTGGATAATCTGTTGTGTCGGCTGGCCTTGACTATCAAGCTCCCAGTGCCGTTTCGGGTACTCGTAGGGAGAGTTGATCACAGGTTTTTCAAAAAATCGGTTATCCATGTTTCCCTCCAACAAGGATTATGAGTACCTGGCACTTTGTTTTTCGCTATTTCATCTGTTTCTTAACGTCCTGTAATCCTGTAAAAATTTCTATGGGTAACATACGAAATTGGGCAATAATTGTCAACGATATTGAACTCGGAAGGGAATTTGGGAGTATTGGAACAGATGGAGGCATTCCTAATTTGTTATGTTTCTAAAGAATTCAAGTCAAACCATGCCGATTTTTGCTACTGTGCCCGCTTGAGATACCTCCCGGAGATCACAGCCGCATCCAAACCTGACATAAGAGAATAATATATTATAGAAATCATGCGGTTTGAAACCTGAGGTATCTTGCCAAAGTCTTTAATGCCTATAAAATGTAGATTACCTCTGCTAATCAAAATCTCGAATACACTTTTCTTACACAAAACAGCGGCTGTCAATTACCATAAAAACAAAACCCCACCTCTCTATGTGAGAAATGGGGTTTAAATATTCAAGTTTATCTTAAATAGAACTCTATCAAAGATGGAAAAAGGTTCATATTTTTTATTTTTTAATATCGGGTTATGAGGGGCAAAGTATAAATCAGAATAAAAAAGGGCTCAAGCCAAAAGCTTAAACCCTTACTGATTATGGTGCCCCCGGCGTGACTCGAACACACGGCACAGGGATTAGGAATCCCTTGCTCTATCCACCTGAGCTACGGGGGCGTGATTACCTTTTAATGATTTTTTATTTTTTCTTCAAGCTTTAAATTAGGACGCAGATTTTCGCCGATATTCTCAGATAATTATTATATCAACTCTTTGAACTTAGCCCCGACATGTCGGGGAGCTTTTTTAACAGGATTTACAGGATTAACCGGATTAAATAACTATTGAACATTCACCGCCCGTTCATTTCCTTCACTTGAGTTTTACCCTGTTAAATAGGGGTTAAGCCTAGGAGAGTATAAAGATTTGAAGATAACTACTTACAATCGCTTCT
>Ga0307419_10000868_pt1 | contig 15554 bp, 11 predicted proteins | sample SalMarWE160230MG_2_FD_202512 | JGI IMG/M metagenome (GOLD analysis project Ga0307419, IMG submission 202512) | Salt marsh sediment microbial communities from the Plum Island Ecosystem LTER, Massachusetts, United States - WE1602-30 | ecosystem: Environmental > Aquatic > Marine > Intertidal zone... | reverse complement strand
TTTTCCAGGCAAATGGTCTTTCCCATATCCGCATGGGTTCGAGTATAGGTTTCCCCCTCATTGAGGCCACGCGTCTTTCCGATATCGTGCAAAAGGGCTCCCGCCGAGATTCTTTCCAGAGAAAGGTGAAAAGAACCCGACCCGTTGAGGTGGTACGCAATGACACGGGCGATCTTCTCCACCATGATGGAATGGCCTTTAATGTTCTCCAACATTTCATATTGAGTCATGAACTCAAGACACTGCTCAGTAGTAGGGATCATCAGTTCAGTATCCTCTGAAGCGCCATTGCAATCATGGCCGATGAAAGAGGAATCTTATGCCATTATAGTATGATTGTTTTGTCGCTCAAGTCAAACAAAGAATCCCAAGGGATCGAGAATTCCTGAAAGACGGGAAAGTATATAGATTGAAGTTTTTACGGTAGAAAGGGGGCGATTTTAGGCAAGGCGCTGCCAAAAGACTTCCCGGCAGCGCCTCAAAGGCAATTGTCTTTTTTGAGACTTTACCTCGATTTTCCTGACAGGTAAAGAACACAACAAACTTCTCGGCTTTCTGCAATTCACTCTATGTCGATTCCTAAGAGAGCTGCTGATCACCAAAACACTGTTTCAATTATTGCTTTTAGCAGACCCTTGTCATGTTCTTTATGCAACTTAAGGGGTTATGCTGTTCAGGACTTCTTTGCCGAAGGCCATACAATCAGTGCGTTTGAGAAGGTCGTAGTCCTCCAAAGGCTTGCCCATCATATTGGGATACATTTCCTCCATCATTTTGGCTACCTCAGGCTCCATCAATGATTTTGTGATTCTGCCGTTAAACACCCTTGACGGGATATTGCCGACCTCACACAGTTTGGCCAAATGGTTATCAATAAGCATGGTGGTTTGTTCCGGTCCGACCGGGCGTTCCCCATTGCCGCATACGGCAAACAGGCCCCGAACCTTGGGTTGGAGCCATCCCTTGTTCTTTGTGATGTAATCCTGCAACTCTTTGGGAGTGACCATGCTTCGAATGGAGCCACCGATGACGATGTGATCAAATCCCTTGAGATCAGGGTTTTCACGTGCATCAAAGACATCGGCGATCCCTCCCATCCCCTCAGAGATCCATACTGCGGCGTCGCGGGAGCTTCCGCACCAGGTCCCGTAGAGCACGGAACATTTCTTGTCAGAGGGCCTGGGATAGTACTTAAGAGCCCACGCATTGTCGGCCAGGGCCATGGTGCCGACCCCTGCCAATCCCAGTCTGAGAAAATCTCGCCTTTCCATGTGTTACCTCCTCATATCTAATAGGTTAGGGTTTAGATGGATATTCCCCTGTTCTTGGTTACGCGATCCACACCAAAACAACTGTTCTAAAGAAAGCATTACTGTGAGCAAAAAAGGTAGGGCCGTTATGCATCGTTGAGCGGCCAGCTCAAACTCCACAATGGTAATGAATACAGGACGGCGAGTCAACAGCAAAGAATCCGTGGAAAGCGTTATATGAGAATGTCACTCACTGTGTCCGGATTCTTGGGGTCATGTTCTACGGTATTGAAAGCCACAAGCACATTTGGTTGTGAGTTCAGGTTTTGGATGGCGTGTGATAACCCTGGCGGGAAGGAGTCGGGAGAAGGAAAGCTCAGGAGCATCCGCATTATCGAAGGGCCCCCAGCGATCAGACGGGTCATCGTCCACCTTCAGGACGAGCCCTTATCCCCCTCGGCAGAAGCCTTTGGGAGAGTCATAGAAACGGTCCACGAGACTGAAACAGAGTCTCTTTAATCGCAGAAGACCGCATGAAAGGCCTTGTATATAAAGAGGGACCCCCCGGTGAGGGATCCCCTCCATCCTAAAACGAAAATCTACCGTTTGACGACCATTGCCACCGCTTCACCACCACCGAGACATAAGGTGGCCAGGCCTGTCTTCTTATCCCTTCTGATCATCTCATGGAGTAATGTGATCAGTACCCTGCAACCGCTCGCACCGATAGGATGGCCCAGGGCAACGGCGCCGCCGTTCACATTCACCTTTTCAGGGTCCAGATTGAGTTCTCGCAATATGGCAACTGAAGATCCGCTAAAGGCCTCATTGACCTCGATAAGATCCACATCATCCAGAGAGATCCCTTCCTTTGCCAGACATTTCGGAATCGCCAAGATAGGAGCGACCAACACATACTTCATATCTATCCCATAGGAGGCCTGGGCCCCGACTGTGGCGAGTATTTCACACCCCATTTCCTCGGCCTTATCCCTGGACATGACCACAACCGCTGCAGCACCGTCGCTGATGATGGACGCATTGCCCGCTGTTCCTTTGCCGTCTTTCTTGAACGCACCAGGCATCTTTGCCATGATCTCATAGCTTGTTTCCCTGGGGCATTCATCCTGGTCAAAAAGAATCGGGTCCCCTTTGCGCTGGGGAATCTCGACAGGGACAATCTCATCCTTGAATCGCCCGGACTGGATGGCATCCAGGGCTCTGCGGTATGACTCGGCCGCAAATCTGTCCTGGTCCTCTCTGCTGATATCATACTTTTCCGAGCATAATTCGTTTGAAATGCCCATGTGAAAATCATTGACAATATCCCAAAGACCGTCATGAACCATGTGGTCTTCAAGAGTTCCAGGACCCATTCGGTAACCGGTCCGAGCCTTATTCAGATAATATGGGGCCAGGCTCATGCTCTCCATTCCGCCGGCGACCACCACATCGGCGTCCCCGACTTGAATGGCCTGGGCCGCAAGCATCACCGTCTTCAAGGAAGATCCACAGACCTTATTCACGGTAATACACTCCGCTTCCCAGGGCATACCCGCCTGAACCGCGGCCTGCTTGGCCGGATTCTGTCCATACCCGCACGGAAGAACCATTCCCATCATTACTTCATTCACATCCTTTCTATCAATTCCCGCTCGTTTGACTGCTTCCTCAATGACGATAGCGCCGAGTTTGGTTGCGGATATCTTCCCTATAGCCCCATTAAAGGCCCCTATAGGGGTTCGGGCCGTACTGACGATGACTACCTCTTTCATATTCTTCTCCTTGTTCTTTCATGTGATTTTTAACACTACACCTCGATTCCTTATCATTGTTCTTAATTCATTTTTAGTGAGGCGGAGTATACGGGATTTGTCAATGTGTGTCAAAGGGACAGTCGCCAAAGCACGCCCTGATCCACTATCAAAAAGAGTTTAAACCTCGTTGCGCTTGACGAATCAAGCAGATAGAATACGTTTTAAAGAACCAGACTATCATCAACGAGGTGAAAAAATGATGGCACAAGGAGTTCTTCCTTTCAAGTACGAAAACGAGAAGCAAAAGAGTGATATGAGCGCATTGGGTAGTCTAAACCTATACTTGGATCTGGCGTATGTGATGGGATTGAGCCATTAGATAGAGAAGAACCTGGGAGTTCGCACAAATTGCCGGGGCTGGAGTGGCAGTGAGGTTACCCACAAGGCTCTTCTGCCCTTACCGCCCCCATTAATGGAAAAATCCCTCCGTCAGAGCGGTTTTTCCCCCAACTCTTAGTTAAAGATCTTGAAAAAGAGGCCCCAAGGCCTTTTACTTTGCGAACACCAATCAATTACTAGATGCGATTGTGGGAGGTTCAAGGAGTTGTGATGCCATATTGTTAATGTCCAACGGGTTTTTTGACAACATTCATGGTAGGCCTTTGAAAAGACTGGATACTTTATCTTGAGAGTTCCATTGGCCTTGATTTGTATTGAAAAATCGCCCTTTATTGTTTAAGCTGCTTGAAGACTCAACAAATAAACCCTAACTACTTAGCTGGTTACTTTATCAATGGAAAAAATCGCACCCGAAACATACGATAGGTATATAAGGGCACTCACGGATATAAGCCGGGCCATCACTTCTGATCTGTATATCGAGGATATCCTAAAGCTGATAGTGATGGTTACTGCCAAGGTGACTGGCGTCGAAATCTGTTCTCTGTGGCTTATAGACGAAAGTGAAAATCCAAAGAAAATCAGGCTAAAGGCTACGCAGGCCATTGATCCGGATTATGTAAAGGATCGTTCTTTAACAATGGAGGAAGGCGTTGTGGGTTTTGTGGCCTCTTACAACCAGCCTCTTACGATCAGGGATGTCTTACAGGAGCCCAGATTCAAAGAAAAAGAAATGGCAAAAAAGTTGGGTTTGGCGTCCATGCTAGGCGTACCACTTCAAGTAAGTGACGAAAAAGTTGTAGGCGTACTCAACTGTTTCACGGCCGAACCCCATGAATTTTTAGAAACAGAAATAAATCTTATAAAAGCCGTGGCTAATCAGGCGGCAGTTGCAATCCTTAATACAGAATTGATGGTAAAAACCAAGGTGATTCAAGAGGAACTGGAGACCCGCAAGCTTGTGGAACGGGCAAAAGAGGTCCTAATGCGCAGGCGCAGCATGAAAGCCGATGAGGCCTACAGGTGGATACAAAAACGCAGCATGGACTCCCGAAAATCCATGCGGCGTGTGGTAGAGGCAATACTCCTATCCGACGAGTTCGATTAGATTTGCAATAAATTTCAGAAAGTTAGCCTTCCCATCGAGCAGTTTTCTTTTAGTACAACTTAACAAATCCCCTCTTTTTTGGAAAAAATCTTGACAAATATTTAAGTACAACTAAAATTAAAGTTTCTGTAGACTGATTTCCACCACTGCACAACGGCGTGCGACGAGAGATCAGAAAGACAAAGGCGTCTTTATCCTTTATGGGGATAGACGCCTTTTTGTTTGTCTCGCCAATGGCGTAGTGGGTAATGACATATTTTGTTGCAGAACCGCTTTCTGCAAACATAATTCATTAAGGAGGGATACATATGGACATGCGATTTTCAAAAAGTAACGATGTATTGGGAACTACAAACAGAGGGAATCCGGCAGAATCGAGCCTCTGCACCCTTTGTAGGGCTGACTGCCAAGGGAGATGTGAGACTTGGCTTTCGAGCCTTGTTGGTCGAAAACTGCTCTATCCCAGAAGTTACGGTATTGTAACGGCAGGCGCCAACAATACAACTCATGTGGGGGTTTCTTACAATTCACTCAGGATTCAGGGTTATGCCTACGGCTCTCAAGGGCTTTCGCAAGGCCTGACTAATGACCCGGATGACTGTATTTTCCCGAATGTCAGCCTTGAAACAGAGTTTGGAAACGAGGTGAAGACAAAGGTCCGGATGCCGCTTATGACAGGTGCTCTTGGCTCGACATTCGTTGCTGAAAAATACTGGGATTCGTTTGCAGTCGGAGGATCTCTTGTGGGTATTCCGGTTGTTATCGGTGAAAACGTTGTAGGCGTTGACCGTGAATCAAATATTAAGCCGGGTGAAACAAAAAAAGGTAAGATTGAAAACGCCCCTGAACTTGACCGACGTATCGAGATATATCTCCGTTACCATGAGGGGTACGGTGCCATAATTGTGCAGCTAAATGTGGAAGATACCCGAAACGGTGTTGCTGAATATGTTGTTGACAAGTATGGAGAGAAGGTCATCATCGAGTTGAAATGGGGCCAGGGCGCCAAGGACATCGGCGGCGAGATTCAGGTTACCAGCCTTGATTATGCCCTGTTTCTGAAAAAACGGAGATATGTGGTAGATCCTGATCCTACCATACCCGAAGTACAGAGGGCGTTTGAAGAGGGCTCCATCAAGTCTTTTGCCCGCCACAGTCGTCTGGGCGGCACCAATCTTGATACAGTGGACCAAGTGCGTGCAGACTTTATGGCCAGCGTTGAATACCTTCGCAGCATCGGCTTTAAGCGAATCACATTAAAGACCGGTTCTTATGGAATGGAAGAACTGGCAATGGCAATAAAATTTGCAGCGGATGCAAAGCTTGACCTGCTTACCATTGACGGTTCCGGCGGCGGTACCGGAATGAGCCCATGGAACATGATGCAGAGCTGGGGCGTGCCGTCCATTAATCTCCATTCAAAGGCCTATGAATATGCCAGCATACTGGCCGACAAAGGACAAAAGGTTGTTGACATGTCCTTTGCAGGGGGCTTTGCCCTTGAAGATCATATCTTTAAGGCACTCGCATTGGGCGCACCATTTACAAAGCTGGTTTGCATGGGCAGAGGAATGATGATCCCCGGATTCGTCGGTTCAAACATTGAAGGGGCATTGGATCCTGAGAAAAAAACATCCGTCAATGGTCACTGGTCTGAATTGCCGAAATCGGTCCTTCAGGTGGGAAGCAGTGCGAAAGAAATCTTCGCCTCATATTTTGATGTGGAAAAGAAGGTAGGTAAGGATGAAATGAAAAATATTCCTTATGGCGCCATCGCCTTCTATACATTGGCTGACAAGCTGGCCTGTGGTCTGCAGCAGCTTATGGCGGGCGCGAGGAAGTTTTCCTTGGATAAGATTACACGCTCTGACCTCATGTCCGGCAACAGGGAAACGGCGGCAGAGACCGGTATCCCGCATGTTTCAGACGTAAATGATGAAAGTGCGAAAAAGATACTTAGCTCTTAGTAGTTGATATCTGAACGGCTCAAAACCTCCCCGGGAGGTTTTTTATTGGCCCCCGGAAAGGGTCTTGCTTTTGCCGGGGGAAAGTCATTTGGCTCTGTCTGAGAAACATGCGTGCCTATAAAAAGAGGTCCCACCAGCCCAACCCAATTTCAAGGCGCTAAACCGTTATTTACCGGCTTATTTGATCTTCATCCATAGAAGCTCGGCAGTGGTTGGGCCGGGATTTTTCCATTGGGAGGGACTTTCTGATGTTAGAGACACCAAATCTCCGGCCTTCACAGTATAGACCGCTTTTTCAAAAATCATTTGCAGCTCACCGGACAGCAAGTAGCCTGTTTCCTCACCTTTATGGGTAAAGAAATGAGAAGGAAGTTCCTTCTCAGGAGAGATCTTGATCAAATATGGTTCAGATTTGGAGTCTTGGTCCATGGGCGCTAGGCGTTTGGCCGTGACGCTCTTTTTGGGCAGGTGGTGGAATTGCACGTCAAATGCTTCTGAAGCGGGGAAAACAATGCGATTAGTAGATTTCGGCTCCCCCTGGAAAAAATAGGTTACATCAACGGAGAGTATCTCGGCTATTTTAAAGAGGGCGGGCAAAGATGGGTATATCTGATTACTTTCCACCTGGGAGATGGTGCTGGGAGTCACTCCGACAAGTCTGCCCAGTTCTGTCTGGGAAAAACCCTTCTGGGAACGAAGTTCCTTCAAACGCCTCCCCACGTCAATCGGACTCCTTGCCCTTTTTTCGGAATCGAAGGTGATGTCAAGATCTTTGCTCCAGTAATTATGGGGTTTATGCAAGTCTTCCAGGTTCCGTTTTTCGGCCTTAACGATCGTCAAAGAGGTCTTGCCCCTTTTTAAGGATAGATCTATAGCGACTTGAGCTGTTTTATTGATATGAGCCTTGAGACGTTGGGAATGGGCCTCCTTCTCGACAACCCAGTAAGCGATGGTGTTAAGCTCATACAACCTGGGACAAGAATGTGAATAAAATTGGAGGATGCTTTCTTCCCCACCCCATAGCTCTTGCATACCGGTCAGACTATCGAAAACAAAACGCACATCCCCTTTCATGGTCTTATGTAGGCCGTAAAAGGCACCGGTTACGTGGTCTGGGTTGCGTGGTTCGTCTACCCTGATGATTTGGCATGGCCACTCCGGGTCTTTTTGCTCATAGTAGCTTAGAAAGACCTCGGCCCCTTCACCCTTACCGTTCGTAAAGCAATCCAGAACGGTGAGTAATGGATTCTTGGCCAAAGGCCCCAGTAGTTCCAGAAGATTCTTTACTGAGCGATCAAAGCTCAAAAATATTAGCGGCTTGTTCTCTTTTTGTGAGACCTTGATAAAATTCAACCAAAACACAGGGGCCAGACTCCCCACCTCATCGTACCAGACCACATTGTCCCCAATAAATGGGCCGCCCCCCAGCAGAATGTCGAGTCGGCTTATTCCGGAAGAGATTTTGGTCTTTTCTGAAACCATCATGTTCTCACTTTGTTAGCGGCTGCCAGGCAGGGAGATACATCCTGCATAATGTTTAGGTTAAAGAAATGTTATTCCCATGTCAAGAACCACTGGGTGATATGAACTACTGGGCAAATAGTATCTGAAAATTTCTCTTGACAGGCTGGGACAGGGGATTTCTAGTTGGTTAGATTTTCAAATTTACCCATATTCACTCCTTCACCTCACAAGCTTTCCATCTTGGCCCCGTCATCTACACCCACAATATAATGGGGCGAGTTAGTTATTGACATACAAGCCGAAAATCCCGTAGACTCACACCACAAAAAGGGCTGAAAGCCTTGGAATTGTTTCCAAATAGCAGGAAAATGAGAACGTCAAAAGTTCTCTTTCTCAAGTGAACAGATTGAATCAGATTTCATATGAATACCGCCATCATCACCAATATTCAGGGATTTTCTATTCACGACGGACCAGGCATCAGGACCGTGGTTTTCTTCAAAGGTTGCCCTTTATCCTGCCAATGGTGCGCTAATCCCGAATGTCTCTCTAAAAAACCAGAGATAGGTTTCGTTCATTCCCTTTGCCGGCAGTGCGGAAAATGCCTGGATGTGTGCCCCAACAACGCTATTCGCTCTGGTGAAGGCGTGTACCGTATCGAGCGTTCCCGTTGCGATTCGTGTGGAAAGTGCGCGGAGGGATGTGATTACGGTGCTCTGGTTCGATACGGCGATTTGATGACAGTCGATGAGGTTTGGGATGCGGTCAGACGCGATAAAATGTTCTATGAGACCTCCAATGGAGGTGTGACGGTTTCTGGCGGAGAACCATTATTGTACGCGCAATTTGTAAAGGAATTATTCGAATTATGTCATAGTGAGCGAATAGGCACCTGCGTTGAAACCTGCGGCTTTGTGGATACTGATACTTTTCTTGAAGTGATACCAGTGACAGATCAGTTTCTGTTTGATTTGAAACACATGGATTCGATCACCCACAAAAAGTATACTGGGCAATTTAACGATCAAATTCTGAAAAACGCGTCGGTTATCATCAAGAGTGGTGTTGATGTGCTTTTCCGACAGCCCTTGATCCCGGGCGTAAACGATACTATGACCAATATTGAGGCAACGGCGGCGTTTTTAAAGACTCTTGGCAAGAACGTTTTATCTCTTGAGTTGATGCCATACCATCGAATGGGTCAGGACAAGTATGAAGCACTAAATATGGAATACCGCATGGAAAAAACTCACATAATGAGTTATGATGAACTGGAGGCGATCAAAAAAGCCTACATCGACTTAGGAATTAACTGCTCAATCTCAAGGTAAGGAACAGGAAAGATTAAATCATGGTCAGTATAGATAACGATTTGCTGAATCAGATAGACGAACTTGAAACCAGTGAACGGATTCAGCAATGGAAAAACGCCGTTAAAAAATCTGAATGGAAACTTTTCACTGATAGAGAAAGATGGACAGTGGCGTCCTGGAAGGAAACAGAAGGTGAAGATATCCAGATTCGTCGCGCCAAACTGCTTAGAAAAATACTGCAGAATATTGAAATAAAGATTCAAGACTTCGATATAATTGTTGGGCGCTTAACCCCCAACGTTATCGGTTGCGCGACAGCGTTCGATATATCCGGCGACTATATCCCTGACATCTGGAAAGATACCGCTGAACTGAATATTACAATGGACGCAAATGTCGGCCTGGATGCTGAAAGCCTGGAGGTTCTTCGTGAGAGCGCTCGATTGTTTAAAGGGTCAACAGCCCCTGAAATGACATATAAAGCTTGGGAATCGATCGTTGGCTCTTGGGTGACAGACGCTGAAAAAGCCAGGCTAAAGGATCCAACTCTGGACACCGGAATTTTTGCCCAATCTACATCGGTTTTGATGTGGGAGAAGATTCTGAAGCAGGGTATAAGGACTATTATTGATGACGCCAAGAAAAGAATTGAGGATTGTACCAAAGCAGTTGAGATAGATGGGCAAAAGCTCATTTTTTGGAAATCCGTGATTATTGTCTGTGAAGCGGCGATCCATCATTCCCACCGATATGCAGCGCTAGCCAAGGAAATGGCTGAGAGTGAAATGAATACGGACCGAAAAGCGGAGTTGCTGGAGATCGCGCGAATCTGTGAACACGTCCCGGAGAATCCGGCTAGAACTCTCCATGAGGCGTTGCAGTCGATGGCTATCGTTGGTGTCTGCAAAAACTACGAGAATCCCATGCATAATAATCCCCAGTGGGGGCGGGGAGATCAATATCTGCATCCCTATTTTGTTAATGACTTAGAGAATGGGACAATTACGCTGAAAAAAGCCGCTGAGTTGCTTATGGAGCTTGTTGGCAGATGGGGTACGCAGACGTTTGTGGCTGCTGAAAGCCTAAAGGAATCTCACCAGATAAACTTCGCGATAAACAACCTCATGGTTGGTGGTGTCAATAGGGAGGGATTAGATTCCTCAAATGAACTGAGCTATCTTTTTCTACACATTGTCGGACTCCTGCAATTGTCTTCTCCCACAGTGGGACTTCGCTGGAATAGAAATACGCCTGATTGGCTAATGAACAAGGCTATTCGGACGAATCTGCTTACAAAAGGGGGTATCCCTCTGTTTGAAAATGACGAGGTTGTAATTTCCCATTTTGTGGAGGACGGAATTCCTCGAGACGAAGCCAGTGAATGGTGCGGACTGGGTTGTGTATATCCTTGTCTACCATCCAGAGCGGAGCATTATGGTTCCGAAGGAGTCGCTGCCGTCAATATGGCGGCGATGCTGCATCTGGTATTCCACAATGGTATTGATGTAAACGGTAAACTTACGGGAGTCCCGACCGGTGATCCAAGAGAATTTGGCAGCTTCGATGAATTATACTCCGCCTTGTTAACGCAGCATGAATACATCACTCACCGCGTATTCGAGTTGGCCGCGATTGCGCGAGATGAACAGCCAAAACACCTGAGACTGCCGTTTCTGTCAGCGATGGGAATTGAGAAGTGTATGGAATTGGGACAGGATCTGCTCATACCGCATCCCGATTTCACAATGCTGGGGATATCCGACAGAGCGATTATAGATGTCACTGATTCTTTGATGGCGGTAAAGAAGCTGGTATTTGAAGAGAAAAAGCTGACCATGGATGAATTGCTGAACGCTCTGGACAATGATTTTGGAGGAACCCGTGGTGAAGAGATTCGTCAAATGTGTCTCGCCCAACCCAAATACGGTAACGACATTGATGAGGTGGACACACTGGCTGGAAAGCTGAGCGGTGATTCATATCGCATTATAAGGAGTTACGACAACTCACCATTCCGAAAATATATCGTCGCCAGAGAAGGACTTGCCTGGCATTACTTCGGCGGACTTGGAGTTGGAGCGTTGCCGAATGGAAGAAAGGCCTATGAACCGCTAAATGATGGGGCGTTATCTCCATTTAGAGGTGCGGATAAGAAAGGTCCGACCGCTGTGCTTCGTTCGGCGATAAAAGCGGGATTTAAGGAGTCTTTTGCTTCAGTCCTTAATCAGAAGTTCTCCGCGACGATGATTCAGAGTAAAGATAGCGTTGAGAAACTGGTCGCCTATACCAACGCGTTTATGCTGAATGGCGGTTCTCATATCCAATACAACATGGTAGACACCAACGAATTGAGAGACGCTAAGATACACCCCGAAAAACACGAGGATCTGATCGTGCGTATTGGTGGGTTCAGCGCCTACTTCACCCAGCTTTCTCCGGATATTCAAGACGATGTTATTAACAGAAATGAGCATAGTCTGTGATCGGGTCACACAATCCTTGAGAAGAGAAAAAGCTTTGCCCCCGTCAGATACACCCTCAATATACTGCGGCGACCTGTTTATTGACATATATGTTGCGCTTTGTATTCACTGTCTTCATCTTCTCCCTCTGGCAGGTAGAAGGGTGTAGGTTGGATCATCCTAATCTGATATAACTTGATAGCTTGAGAATTTCCTTTTTCGTCACTGTTTAGCTCCTATCGAACATTTGAGGGACTCAGCAATCTCTTTCCAGGGCCGAAGGGCCATATGGGTAGTGCGATATGAAGTTGCCACCCAGGCGGGCGGAAGATGTCTTTTTGTAATATGAAGGTCTCCTTCCTGGATATGATTGTAGTAATCCGCCGCCCGCCAGTCGCGGGAGGTACGCCGATGAAGGGGCTCTGAACCAAGTTCGGCCCTTCCAAGAGATCCCCGAGCCCCCCTAGAAGCAATTGATTTGCCAAAGTGCTAAAGCGGCGAAGCCGCGTTGTATAAAATTGCGAAGCAATTTTATAACTGGAAAAACACAGGAGCATTTATGATGGACAAGTCCTGTCCAACACCTGAGCCATTCAAAGCGATGGTCGGAAATATCCTGTTTTTGACTCTACTGTTCTTTGTAGCCTTTATTAGTCGGTATATTTTTTCGCCATTAATGCCCGTTATTAAAGATGAGTTGGCCCTTACCCATGGTCAGGCCGGTTCTGTATTCCTTTTTGGCTCGATAGGCGCCCTTGTGGCTTCAGTCTGCTCAGGATTTGTGTCGTCCCGACTCACCCACAGGGGGACACTTATACTTTCCACATTCTTGGTGGGTGTTACTTTATTGGCCCTCACCTCTCGATCATCCCTATGGGCGGTTCGTGTGGCAATGCTGGTTCTTGGTATGGCGGCAGGCCTTGGCCTTCCATCCAATATAGCCACCATTACTGCACTGGTAAATCGACAAGATTGGGGCAAGGCACTGGCCGTCCAGCAGTTGGCGCCGCCCTTGAGTTTGGTCCTTGGTCCCCTGTTGGCCGTTGCCCTTTTAGCGATATTCTCATGGCAGATAGTTTTGGCGTGTCTGGGCGTATTTGCCCTGGTTGTATCTTTTGTCTTCCTGCGATTCGGGAAGACCGGTGATTTCCTGGGCGATGCCCCCAGCCTCTCACTGGCTAAAGCGATCCTAAGTAGAAAATCATTCTGGGTAATGATTATCCTTTTTGCTTTTGGCATGGGGGGACAGGTGGGCATCTATGCCATGCTGCCACTGTACCTGGTAACCGAGCATGGCATGGCAGGTGAGTTTGCCAATACGCTCTTGGGTCTATCACAAATATCAGGGCTGTTCATGACCTTTTTTGCCGGATGGATGACGGACCGAATCGGCGAAAAACGGGCAATATTTTCGGTTTTGCTGGCTTCCGGTATTGCCACCATATTATTGGGCACGCTGTCGGGTGCGTGGCTTGTGTTTGTTGTCTTTCTGCAGCCCGCGCTAATTGTCTGCTATTTTCCAGCCGGATTTGCGGCTCTTTCCCGAATTGTCCAACCGAATATGCGAAGCCTGGCTTCTGCATGGGCCCCGCCCATGGCGTTTCTTTTAGGCGGCGGCCTTTTCCCCACAGCCCTTGGATACGTAGGGCAGTCTTATACCTTTGGCTTGGGCATCAGTATTGCCGGCTGTATTATTGTTCTGGGTTCCGCGTTGGTGTTCCTGCTAACATTGCTTGAAAAGCTGGAGGAGGGTTGTTGAAGAACATAGTCTACAACTAGACTAGATTCTTCCTATCTTCTTCTCTGCTTCACTTTCCGATGGTACAACCAAAACCGCTTGATCGGGATTCGTGATTTCGTGAAGTTCTTTCAGCATTTCCACAATTGGCGCTAAGTTAATCATCTGATACCCTCCTGCGCTCTTTCCAAATTCTTCTAAACCAGCTCAGCCCTTGAATCCATTTCTAAATGAGATTTCATGAATGGGTTTGAGAAAGAAACTCTTTCAAATCTTCCGCTGATTATTAATCAGGTTTTACAGAATTTGATCCTCCGGGCCAGGTCAGAGTCATTTGGCTCTGCCTGAATATTCAGATTCCCTGTTATTGGCTGACAGCAAAAAAAAGAGACAAAGTAACAACTGGATGCAGCGTCTCCTTCCAGAGGTAGCCGAAGCCGGGCTCTATGGGGCCGAATATACATTATCATAATTCAATTGACAAATTGAATTATATATATTAACTTAACGTTTGAGTTATATTTGGCAGGAGAGTCAAATGAAAAAACAGAGGAGCGACGCACTCAAGACGCGCCTGAGATTACTTGAAGCTGCGAGCGAGGTCTTTGGGAAAAAAGGTTTCTGGAGCGCTACTCATGAAGATATATGCAGCAAGGCCAACGCAAATACGGCTGCTATTAATTACCATTTTGACAGTAAAGAGAATCTCTATATAAAAGCATGGAAGTACTCATTCGAAAAATCAATGGAAAAACATCCTCCTGAAGGAGGGGCGCTTCCCGGTGATCCACCTGAAAAAAGGTTGCGGGGGAGAATCTTATCGTATTTACAGCGTATTGCTGATCCTGAAACCTATGATATTGATATCATGCTCAAAGAAATGGCCAATCCTACAGATCTTCTTGTTGAGGCTATTACAACTACAACTGAGCCGATTGAACGCGATTTCAGATCAATCCTTAAGGAGGTTATAGGTAAAGGAGCAACTAAAGATAAGATAGGTTTTTGCTATATGAGTATCTTGTGCATGTGTCTTGGACAGATGCTGCATTTCAGATTTGCTAGTGGAGATACTCGGATGCAGAGGCCAAGTTTTATGCCGTTGGATATCAAAGTAGAGAAATTGGTTGATTATATCATAGAGTTCATAATGGCCGGGATCCGATCCTTAAATGAGTCATCAAAATGAGATAAGAGGTTTATAGATAAAACCGTATACAATATTAACAGAGGAACCTTATGAAATCCTTTTTTAATGTGATGTTTATCACATTCCGCGAATGCATCATTCTGGTTGCAGCAGTTTTTATGCTCTCAAGTTGTATGACCGTGGGACCTGATTATTCACCACCGGAAATGCAGACGCCTGTGGCATGGCAAAAAGAAGTCGGGAACGCGCCTGATGATCTATCAAACCAGGATACTCTGGCAAGCTGGTGGACGACCTTCAACGACCCTGTCTTAACCACTCTTATGGAGCGCGCAGTCTCCGAAAATCTGAGTCTTAAGGAGGCCCTAAGCCGTGTCAGACAGGCGCGCATACAAAGGGGAATTACCAAAGCCGATAAGTATCCCTCAGTCGATGCGACAGGTTCCATAGGCCGGAGTTTCAGAGAAGACATGACAGGAGACTTCACCGGGACCGATAGTTTTAGACTCGGTCTTGACGCAAGCTGGGAACTGGACATCTTTGGGGGAGTGAAGCGATCCCTTGAGGTGTCCGACGCAGAACTTCAGGCGACACAGGAGTCCTATCGCAACGTGCTTGTTTCTCTTCTGGCCGAAACAGCCACGAATTATATACAGATGAGGTCCTATCAGTCCAGACTCTCGGTTGCGGAAGCAAATCTTAGATCCCAGGAAGAGACATTCAATATCACCCAATGGCGCTATCAGGCCGGTCTGACGACGGGGTTGGACGTTGAAAGGGCGAGCGCCAATCTGGAGGGAACACGCGCTCAGATACCCTCTTTGAAAAGCAGTTTTGAAAAAACCAAAAACCGAATAGCCGTTCTTCTGGGCGGGCAACCCGGCGCCCTTGATATCGAACTTGATACATATACACCTGTGCCGATTGCGCCGGGCGAAATCGCGGT
>Ga0307419_10000861_pt1 | contig 15591 bp, 11 predicted proteins | sample SalMarWE160230MG_2_FD_202512 | JGI IMG/M metagenome (GOLD analysis project Ga0307419, IMG submission 202512) | Salt marsh sediment microbial communities from the Plum Island Ecosystem LTER, Massachusetts, United States - WE1602-30 | ecosystem: Environmental > Aquatic > Marine > Intertidal zone... | reverse complement strand
AGGAAGGGACCATAAGACCGCCCATGCTATCCTTTTGTTCAGTCCCGCTGACCGGACCGGCATGGAAAAAAGGGTGCAGATGAACTACCCGGAGATCGACCAGATCAAGCAGATCTACCGCGCGCTCGGGAATTTCTACCAGATTCCGGTCGGATCGGGAAAGAACCAGGTGTTCGATTTCAATGTGGTGGAATTCGCCGGCCGGTACAAGCTCTCCATACTGACCATATACAGCAGCCTGAAATTCCTGCAGGCGGAAGGATACCTGGAACTGACCGACGAAATATTCAATCCCTCGAAAATCCGGTTCCAGGTGGGACGGGAGGAATTGTACCGGTTCCAGATCGAAAACGTGGATTTCGATGCATTCATCAAGCTGGTGCTCAGGACCTACACCGGCGTGTTTACCGATTTCGTCACCATCTACGAGGAATCGCTTGCCAGGGCGGCAGGGGTGAAACCCGAACTGATCAAACAGTACCTCCTGCGGCTGAACAACATGGGAATTATCCGTTACCTTCCCCAGAAGAAAACCCCGGTGATCATCTTTACGGAGGAACGCCTGGATGTGAAGAACCTGCACATCAGCAGGGAGCATTACCTGGACCGCAGGAAGCAGTATTCCGCGAGGCTGGAGGCCATGATGGATTATGTTTCGGGAAAACACCGCTGCCGCAGCCTATACCTCCTGGCCTACTTCGGGGAGAAGGGAAAAAACCGCTGCGGGCACTGCGACGTCTGCATGCAGGAGAAGGAACTCGATCTTCCCAAATTCGAATTTGATTACATCGAGGATAAAATCCGGCAAAAGCTTGAAAAACAACCCATGCTGCCCGATGACCTGGTAAGGGAGCTCGGGGGATCGGAGGACAAGAACATCCGGGTACTGCGCTGGCTGCTTGACAACAACATCGTGCAGCGCCTCCTCGACGACAGGCTCTCATGGGAGGGATAGAATTCGCCGCTACAACGCTTACGCGTCGTCAGGCAAAGGCAGATCGCGAATGCGATGCCGCGGCGGTTCCGGCCTGAGGAAGATATGGATGGAAACGAGCCGCCTGCACTCGCGAATGCGATGCCGCGGCGGTTCCGGCCTGAGGAAGATTATGGATGGAAACGAGCCGCCTGCACTCGCGAATGCGATGCCGCGGCGGTTTCCATCCATATCTGACGAAATTTCATTTTCTTTGTGATCGCAGAAACCGTTGACATGTTCCCATCCACGATCGACAAAGAGGACCTGAAGAAGCTTCCCCCGGGAGCGTTCGAGGGGGAAATCCACCTGATCGATTCGTTTGCCGGGGTGAAAAAGTACCTGCCCGTCCTCCTTCAGGAAGAAGTGCTGGGTTTTGATACGGAGACAAAGCCGGCATTCAGGAAGGGCCATAAGAACAAATTATCACTGGTGCAGTTTTCCACACGGTTCCATGCCTTCCTGTTCCGTGTGGGTTCCATCGGGCTGCCGGATCACCTCATCCGGTTGCTCGAAGATGAAAACATCATGAAAGTGGGTGCCGCCGTGCGCGATGATCTCATTGACCTGAAGGAGGTCAGGCGTTTCAAACCTGCCGGTTTCCTGGACCTTCAGAAATACGTGGAAGCCTTCGGCATTGAGAACAAGGCAGTGGCTAAAATGGCCGGGATCGTGCTCGGGATCCGGATCTCAAAATCACAGCAGCTTTCAAACTGGGATGCCGATATCCTGTCCGGTCCCCAGCTCCTGTATGCCGCGACGGATGCCTGGGTCTGTTACAGGATATACAAGGAACTCCAGAAATACAGGCCGCGATGAACCAGCCGGTTAAAATAATCCTGAAATCGGGAAAGGACCAGAGCGTAAAGCGTTACCATCCCTGGATATTCTCGGGGGCCATCAAGAAAATATACGGCCAGCCAACTGAAGGGGAAATCGTGCATGTCTACTCCAACAAGGATGAATTCCTGGGCAGCGGCCATTACCAGGATGCCTCCATTACCGTCAGGCTTTTGTCTTTCACCGAGCAGGAGATCGGCGCATCCTTTTACCAGGACCGGATCAGGGATGCCACCGCTGCAAGAACTGCAACAGGTTTGATGGAGGATCCGGAGACCAATGTGTTCAGGCTTGTGAATGCAGAGGGGGACGGCCTGCCGGGACTGATCATAGATTTTTACAGGAATGCGGCGATCATGCAATTCCATTCCATCGGGATGCACCGGAACCGGGACAGGCTCGTCAGCGGTTTGAGGGAGGTCCTGGGAAACAGGCTCACGACCATTTACGACAAAAGTGATTCCACCCTGCCTTCCCGCTATGCCTCGGCGCACCGTAATGAATATCTCCTGGGTGATCCGGGCAGGGTGGAGGTGATGGAACACGGGAACCGGTTTAAGGTGGACTGGGAAGGGGGACAAAAAACGGGCTTTTACATTGACCAGCGTGAGAACAGGAAGCTGCTGTCTGACTACGCACAGGGGAAAAGGGTGCTGAACCTGTTCGGCTATACCGGGGGATTTTCAGTCTATGCCAGGAGGGGAGGGGCAAGGCTGGTCCATACGGTGGACAGTTCAGTACAGGCAGTAGAGCTTGCTGAGCACAACATGTATCTTAATTTCGGCCAGGATTCCAGGCACAGGGGCATCGTGGCGGACGCCTTTGAATACCTTGCCTCGCCTCAGGAGGAATACGACCTTGTCATTCTTGACCCGCCTGCCTTTGCCAAACATCAGAATGTCCTGCACAACGCCCTGCAGGGTTATAAAAAACTCAATGCAAAAGCCCTGGAGATGATCCGTCCCGGGGGCATCCTATTCACATTTTCCTGCTCCCAGGCTGTCAGCCGTGAAAATTTCCGCAAATCCGTCTTTACCGCATCGGCCAATACCGGGCGCCGCATCCGCATACTTCACCAGCTTTCCCAGCCGGCCGACCACCCGGTAAGCATCTATCATCCGGAAGGGGAGTACCTGAAGGGACTGGTGCTATTGGTCGATTAGATCATTCTTTTATCCCGGATCGGCATCCTTCATCGAAAGCTGTATCCTTTTGCGTTCCGCATCCACGCTGAGCACCTTCACTTTCACATGCTCATGGATCCTGACCACCTCGTTCGGGTCGGAGACGAAGCGGTCCGCCAGCTGGGAAATGTGGACCAGCCCGTCCTGTTTCACCCCGATGTCGACAAAAGCGCCGAAATTGGTGATGTTGGTGACAATGCCCGGAAGCACCATCCCTTCTTTCAGATCCCCTATGCTGTGCACATCCTGTGCAAATTCAAACACTTTTATCCGGGAACGCGGGTCCCTTCCCGGTTTCACAAGTTCATCCACGATGTCCTTCAGGGTAGGCATTCCGGTCGTTTCGCTTACGTAGTCCTCCAGACGGATCTTCCTGCACATGGACTCATCACCGATCAGTTCCTGCACGGAACAATCCAGGTCCGCTGCCATTTTCTCCACAACCGCATAGCTTTCCGGGTGCACCGCGCTGTTGTCCAGCGGATGCTCGGCCGCTGGTATCCTGAGGAACCCCGCCGATTGCTCGAAGGCTTTATCCCCCATGCGGGTAATTTTCATGAGTTCTTTCCTTGAACGAAAGGGACCGTTCGCTTTACGGTAGTCCACTATGTTCTGGGCAAGGACGGGACCGAGTCCCGATATATAGGTCAGAAGATGCTTGCTGGCCGTGTTCAGGTTGACCCCGACCCTGTTCACGGAGCTTTCCACCACCCGGTCAAGGCTTTCCTTCAGCATCCCCTGTTCCACATCATGCTGGTACTGTCCCACTCCGATGGACTTCGGATCGATCTTCACCAGCTCGGCAAGGGGATCCATGAGCCGGCGACCGATGGATACCGCCCCGCGCACGGTCACATCGAACTGCGGGAACTCTTCACGCGCGATTTTTGAGGCCGAATAGACCGAGGCCCCGCTTTCATTCACGACAAAAACCTGGAGTTCCCGGTCGAACCGGAGCTTACGGATGAACTGTTCGGTCTCCCTGCCGGCGGTCCCGTTCCCGATGGCGATCGCTTCAATTTTATAGGAACTGACCAGCGAGACGACTTTTCTGGCTGCGGCGGCCCTTTCATTCTGGGGGGGATGGGGATAGACGGTTTCATTATGCAGGAGGTTTCCCTGGCGATCCAGGCAGACCAGCTTGCAGCCGGTCCGGTACCCCGGATCCAGCGCAAGTACGGCCTTTTCGCCCAGGGGAGCGGCCATCAGCAGCTGCCGGAGATTCTCCGCGAATACCCGTATGGCCTGTTCGTCTGCCTTCTCCTTTGAAAGTTTCCTGAATTCCGTCTCGATGGAAGGCTGGAGCAGACGTTTGTAGGAATCATGCACCGCATGCCTGACCTGTTCCGAGGCCCCGGTTTTCCCCCTGACAAAAACAGGTTCCAGCAGGTCCAGCGCGGCTTCCCGGTCAGGTTCAACCGTGATTTTTAGGAAACCTTCCTCCTCGCCACGGAACATGGCGAGCAAGCGGTGGGAGGGACAGCGTGCCAGGGGTTCGGAGAATTCAAAATAATCGCTGTACTTGATCCCTTCTGCTTCCTTGCCTTTCACAACTTTTGATCCGATGACTGCTGATCTGCCAAAGAGCCTGCGGATGGTTTCCCGGGATCGCTTATTCTCATTCACCCATTCGGCGATGATGTCCCTTGCTCCCTGGAGCGCATCTTCAACGGAGGGGACCTCATCGGACAGGAATGCTTCAGCCCTCTGTTCAACGTTTGCCTCCTGCTGCTTCATCAGGATCTTTGCAAGAGGTTCGAGTCCCCTTTCACGTGCCACCGAAGCTCTTGTCTTCTTTTTCGGTTTGTAGGGCAGGTAGAGATCCTCCAGTTCGTTCATCGTCGAGGCATTTTCAATCTGGCCTTTCAGCTCATCGCTGAGTTTTCCCTGCTCCCCGATGCTCTTCAGGATGACCTCCCTTCGCCTGTCCAGTTCGTTCAGTTGGGCGTGAGTTTTCTGGATGTCAAGCAATTGCATCTCATCCAGGCTCCCGGTCGCTTCCTTGCGGTAGCGGCTGATGAAGGGAATGGTTGCTCCTTCAGCCAGCAGTTTCAGGGTGTTGCCAACCTGCCAGGCGCCGAGTCCCATCCTGTCAGCGATGATTTTCGAATAGTTGTTTTCCATGACACCGGTTTAACGGTGGACAAAATTACCATTTCCACAGGGATAAACATAAATTACTAACTTTCAGGCAATGAAATTCATATATTTGATTCTCTGAAACCATACATGAAAACCATGAGAAAAAGGATCCACGCCGACGTTTTATTTTTGACCGGTTCGGACTGAACCTGCGATACGTTTTCTGATAACAGGATCCGGCATATAACACCCCGCAGCCGGCTGCTTTTCCGGCCGGCATTCTTATTAACAAACCCTTCACATTAATATACCCTTCCCGGCAGGGTGATAAAAATCATCACTTTTTTTATGTATGTTGTTAAACCTTCTTTAAATTAGCAGTGTTGCACGTTACCCCAACACTTTCATAAATGAACGATTCCAAGGAAGCGAAAGCCAGTGTTCTGTATGTTGATGACCTGCAGACCAACCTAATCCTTTTCCAGGCAACATTTGAAAAAGACTATGACATAATCCTTGCGGAATCCGCAGCCGCAGCCATTGAAATCCTCAAGGAGCGGGAGGTACAGGTCCTGGTCACCGACCAGCGCATGCCCGATATGTCCGGGACCGAACTGCTTGAAATCGTGGCCGCCGAATACCCCGATATCAGGCGTTTCCTTCTGACCGCCTTCACCGATTTCGAAACCGTGGTCGAGGCCGTGAACAAGGGACGTATCCACGGATACATCAATAAACCCCTCAAGGCCGACGAGGTCAGGATCACGATAAACAATTCCCTCGAGATGTACCAGCTCAGGAAGCGGAACCACCAGATGATGGTGGAGCTGGAAGCAGCCAACCGTGAGCTCATGAGCCTGGACGGCATCAAGACCGATATCATCAAGGTGATCAGCCGGGAGATCCGCAATCCCCTGAACCGCATCATGGGCACCCTGCATCTGCTGAAGGACAAGATCGAGGGGAAGGAACTTTCCGAGGTCATCAACATCCTTGACTCTTCCGTGTCAAAGCTCGAGGAATTTTCAAGCATGGCCGAGCAGATATCCATTCTTAAATCCCCCGACCATGAGCTCAGGATTTCGGACGTTCCCCTTAAAAGGGTCCTGGAATACAGCCTGATAGAAGCTTCCGAGGAGATGAAGGAAAAGGACCTTGACCTTGACCTGCATCTCGAGTCGGAGGATGCCATCGTACGGGGGGAGACGAACCTGCTGGTCAGCTGCCTGGTAAACCTGATCCGTAATGCGATCGGTCATTCCGGGAACGGTGGAAGCATCGGCATAGGGACCGTCCGGACGGAGGCAGGCATCCTCTGTGAAATAATCGACCAGGGTAAGAATTACAGCGAACCGCTGCTGGAAGAACTTGCAGGCCAGTTCTCCTCCGATGGTTCAAGGCTGAACCTGAACCTCGGGATCGAGCTCGGACTGGCCCAGATGATCATGGAGGCGCACGGAGGCAGGATCCTTTTTGAGAAAAAGGAAGACGGCAGGGGCGCAGTAAAAATGATCTTTGCCCTGGCAACACAGGAGTAAAACCAGAACCCAGGATCGATGAATGAATCCATGCTAAATTCCCTGATGCGCCTGTTTGCCATCATGGCAGGCATAAACAGGGAAGCGGTGCATGTCCTGGCAAGGAATTTCGTGGAATCATACCTCTCGCAGCAGGTAAGTTCCGGGCTTGCCCAGAAATTTCTCGGGATCTTCGACGAATATTCGGCAGAACTCTTCGCGGCCGACCAGTCAACCAAGGGGAAAAAGATATCCGCCCTCTCGGTAAAGATCCTCGGGATATGCAACCAGATCGTGGATGAGCTGCATCTAAGGCACCGGTTCCAGATCCTGCTGAGCCTGATCCGCTTCGCCAAATACTTCGAGGATGTCTCCTCCGGCACTACCGGGTTTGAGAATGCCATAACGGATGCTGTCAGGACGGTTGCAGATGGACTCCAGATCCGTCCCGAGGAGTATGCCAACTGCTCCGCTTTCATCACGGATAAGTTTTACAAGGTGCCGGATAAAAGAAAGCTCCTGGTGGTGAGTGACGACCCGGACTTCGCCTTCACCGAGATCAGGCACCTGCAGAAGAACGGCCTTGGGGGACAGTTGTTCGTTCTGCGCATTCTGCGTGCGGACATCTACCTTTTCCAGTACGCCGGGAAGGAAAGGCTCGAACTGAAAAACCGTTACATCTTTCCGCATCACGTATACCTTTTCCCGAGGGGGGGCGCCATCCGGGGAGAGAAGATCAGCCCGATTTACTACAGCGACATCGTTTCAGGATTTCTGAGGGATGCGGGAACCGAGCAGGTGGATCTCCTTGCACGCAATGTGGAGTTCCGGTTCAGGAATTCACACAACGGGATCCATACCTTCAGTTTCCAGGGAAGATCGGGACAGATGGTGGGGATCATGGGGGGCAGCGGAACGGGAAAATCCACCCTGATGAGGGTCCTGAACGGCAGCCTGAAACTCACTTCCGGCACGATATACATCAACGGTCATGACCTTTACCGGGAAAAAAAGGAACTTGAAGGCATGATCGGCTACATCCCCCAGGACGACCTGCTGCTTGAGGAGCTTACCGTTTACCAGAACCTCATGTTCAATGCCCGCCTCTGCCTGGACAGCCATACCGGAGAACAACTGAATAATATCGTTGACAACCTTCTCCATGAGCTGGATCTCTACGAGGCGAGGGAGCTGAAGGTGGGGACGCCGCTGAATAAATTCATAAGCGGGGGACAGCGGAAAAGACTGAACATTGCCTTGGAACTGATCCGGGAACCCTCTATGCTATTCGTAGATGAACCTACAAGCGGGCTTTCTTCGACCGATTCCGAGAACGTGATGCTGCTGCTCAAGGAACAGGCCATGAAGGGCAAACTGGTGGTGGTCAACATCCACCAGCCCTCCTCCGACCTTTTCAAGCTTTTTGACCACCTGATCGTGATGGACAAGGGGGGATACCCGGTATATTCCGGGAATCCCGTCGAGGGGATCATCTATTTCAAACAACTGGCCGAGCGGGTGGACGCCGGGGAAAGCGAATGCGCCGCCTGCGGGAACACCAACCCGGAGGAAATCCTGCAGATCATGGAGGACAGGGATGTGGACGAGTACGGGGAATTTACCCAGCACCGGAAAACATCACCGGCGGAGTGGTACCGCCACTATCTTGAAAAGATCCAGTCAAAAATGGAATTCAGCCTCGTGAAAACTCCGGTGCCGGAGAATAAGTTCAGGATTCCGGGGGGACTGAAACAATTTGCGATCTTTTTCAGCCGGAACCTCCTTTCCAAGATCGCAGACCGGCAGTTCATGGCCATATCCCTGGTCGTTGCACCCATCCTTGCGGTGATCCTGGGCTATTTTACCAAATACGTCAGCGGCGACGGGCAGGATCCGCATGCATATCTGTTCAGCATGAACGAGAATCTTCCGGCATACATTTTCATGAGCGTGATCGTTGCGCTTTTCCTGGGACTGATCATCAGCGCCGAGGAGATCATTAAGGACCGCAGGATCCTCGAGCGGGAATCCTTCCTGCACCTCAGCCGGACAGCCTACCTGCTTTCGAAAATGTCTTTCCTTTTCCTGCTTTCCGCTTTCCAGATGTTCCTGTTCGTGGTCATCGGGAATTCCATCCTGGAGATCCGGGACATGACCCTGACCTACTGGCTGATCCTCTTTGTGACCGCATGTTTTGCCAATATGCTGGGACTGAACATATCCGACGGACTCAAATCGGTGGTGGCCATCTACATCGTTGTCCCCTTCCTGCTTGTTCCCCAGATCCTCCTGGCAGGGGTGATCGTGAAGTGGGACAAGCTCCATTATACCTTTGCCTCCGCCGAGGCGGTCCCCGTGATCGGCGATATCATGGCATCGCGCTGGGCTTATGAAGCACTTTCGGTAGCACAGTTTGTAAACAACAATTACCAGAAGAATTTGTACCGGGTCGAGATGCGGCAGAGCAACGTGGCATACGACCGCCAGTTCCTCGTCCCGGCCCTGATACAGGAGATCCGCGACGCACGTGAACTGTTCACGCGGGAACCCGCGGATCCCGGCCTGCCTGCCCGGCTGGAAACCATCCGGGATGCCTTCGGATCGATATTCCTGACGGGGAAATTCGCCGGAACCGGGCGGTTTAACCCGGTTGATTTCTCCACTGCGCTGGCAGATTCGGCCACGGAATGGCTCGGGGATTACCGCTCGCGCCTTTCCACCAGCACCGAGGAGCTTGACAGGGAAAGAGACGGTATTTTTGCGGACCTGAGGGAGGAAAAAGGGGGAAAGGCGGGACTCCTGGAATTTAAAAGGAATTACTATAACGAGAGCCTGGCAGATCTCCTGCTTAACCGGATCGATCTTTACCGGATCGTTAAAATCAACGGAAAACTGGTGCGCAAAATGGAACCCGTGTACATGTATCCCTTGATGAAAAACGGCAGGGCACAATTCTTCGCATCCGTAAAAAGGATCGGCAACCTTTATGTTTCGACAGTCATGTTTAACGTGATGGCCCTGCTGCTTATGTGCATTGTCTTTTACCTGACCTTGCAGTTCGGCATACTGAGAAAAACCCTGGATCTTTTCGGGGGAAAGAAGCGGAGGAAGAGCAGCTCGTCCGTTGCAGCCGCAACAGTTGGGGGTTGATAACTTTAAAATGCTAACGAAAAACAATTATTATATTTGTTAACGGACTGTTTCCCGTGTAAAAATCAATGAATATGAAAAGCAAATACCTGCATTCTGGCAAGCTGCTTCTGCTGATCCCCCTTGTCCTTGCCACGGGATGCAAATCCGGGTGCAACAGGGCGCCCGGCAAGATAGACGAACAGGAAGCCAGCGAGATCGTACAGCGGATCGAGGCCATGAAACAGGTCTACCATCTCTGTCCCTCTCCCGCAGAAATGCTGAGCGTAATCGACTTCGGGGATATGAACTTCAACGCGGATCTCCTGGATCCGGTCTCGAATGCCGATCGCTACCTCGATACCAAGTCCACCACACTTGCCCTGGGCATTTACGCGACCGACCTGGCCTACTGCGCCATTTTTGGCAGGCACGAGGAAACCCTGAACTACCTTGAAGTGGTCCGCAGCGTTTCTGAAAAGGCCCGGTTAACCGGGGCCATAGACGATGAGCTGGTCCAGCATGCCCGGGATAATGTGGCTAACCTGGATTCGCTCTTTCTCATGAGCAATGAAGCTTTCATTAACATGCTGTTTTTCTGTGAGCGTAACGACCGGCCGGGGACCATCGTATTGCTTTCGGCCGGTTCCTTCATCGAAAGCCTTTACCTGGCCGTGAACCTGGTTGACGACTATGATAATGCCGGGTATCTTCTGCAGCATCTGACCGATCAGAAATACGCGCTTGAAAACCTGATGGTCTTTGCGGAAAGTCTGAAAGGGGAGGATGAGAACGTCTCCGCTGTGATTGAGGACCTGGGACCGATCGTCAGGATCTACGAGGGATTGGAAGCGGGCAGCGGTGCCGTCACCATCCGCACCCAAACTGAAGCTACGTCAGAGCAGCCCAAAAAGCTGGTTATCGGCGGTGGAGAGAGCAGTCCCCCGACCCTGAGCGCAAAGCAATTTGAAGAACTCAGGCAGGAGACCATCCGGCTCAGGACCCGTCTGGTCGAAGGTTAAACCGATTAATTCCAGAAAGCCATGAAAAACATCCGATACCTTTATCTGCTGATCCTAGCCCTGGTCATTTTTCCCCTGAATTTAATCGCGCAGGATTGCGTGAACTATCATGAGCTGGGTGACTGCATGCTCGATAAGCAGAGGGGATATAAAGTTTACAGCCAGTCGAAATCGGTTTCCATGAATCCTCTTGACACCGTCGAACTCAACATCGTGTTCTATGGGCAGAAGGATTACATCCTGTCTTTCTGCGCCCACAAGAAAATGTACCCGATCCATTTTACTCTGGTCGACCCCGAGAGCAGGCAGGTGCTTTACGACAATACCAATGACCGCTATATTGAATCGCTTGGTGTGGGCTTTGACGTGACCAAGTCCATTACCGTGACCATCCAGGCGCTGGCAAGGACCTCAAGCGAGAATGAGGTAGAGCATTCGGTCGGTTGCGTGGGACTCCTGATCCAGTATAAGAATTACGATGCCAAGAAAGTAAATCTTAAAATGCAATGAACAAAAGCCGGCTCACCCGGTCCAGCAACCGCGTGATTGCAGGGGTCTGCGCGGGACTGGCGGAATGGCTGGGCTGGGACATTGCCCTGGTCCGCCTGCTTTACCTTGTCATATCAATCTTCAGCGCCGGCTTCCCCGGCGTACTTGCCTACATCATACTATGGATCGTGGTGCCCGAAGAAAACAAAGTATGAAACGAACCGGCCGGGTCCGTCCACCTATGAAAACCATTATATTTGTCAGCCATTGCCTGCTGGTATCACTGGCTTTATGTGCGGCCAGCTGCAGGCAGTCCCAAAAAGAATCCGAGATGAACGCATCCGTGAAAGCACCCGTTGCAGAAAAAATCGAGAAGGAACTGACCATACACGGGGATACCCGGGTGGATCCGTATTACTGGCTCCGGGAACGTGAAAATCCGAAAGTGATCGCGTACCTCGAAGCGGAGAATGCATACACGGATGCCATGCTGAAGGATACGGAGAAACTCCAGGAAAAGCTGTTCAGTGAAATCGTGGGAAGGATCAAAAAAGACGATTCCAGCGTACCCTACCTTGACAACGGTTACTATTATTACACCCGGTATGAAGAGGGAAGGGAATACGCGATCCACTGCCGCCGCAAGGGAAACATGGACGCGGTGGAAGAGGTCCTGCTGGATGAAAACCTGCTGGCAGCGGGACATGATTTTTTTTCACTCGGGGGCATGTCGGTCAGCATGGACAACAGGCGGATGGTCTATGGAACGGACACCATTGGACGGCGCAAGTATACGCTCTATATCAGGGACCTGGAAACGGGGGAATTGTCCCCTGAAACCATCCCGCTCACGACGGGCCAGGCCGCCTGGGCCAATGACAACAGGACCATCTTCTATACCCACAAGGACGGGGAAACCCTGCGCAGCAATATGATCTTCAGACACGTTGCCGGCACCGGGGTGGAAAGGGACAGGCTGGTCTACCATGAGAAGGACGAGGCTTTCAATACCTTCGTTTACAAGACCAAGTCCGACAAATACCTGGTCATAGGCTCGTCGAGCACAGTCTCCGACGAGTACCGGTTCCTGGATGCGGCTGATCCGGAAGGGGAGTTCCGGATCCTGCAGGAGCGGGAGCGGGACCTGGAATATTCCATCGGTCATTTCCGGGATCATTTTTACATCATCACCAACCTGGATGCCAGGAATTTCAGGCTGATGAGAACACCTGTGACAGCAACCTCGAAGGAGAACTGGGAAGAGATCATCCCCCACAGGGAGGATGTTTACCTGTCGGACATCGAACTGTTCAATGATTTCCTGGTGGTGGCGGAGCGCAAAGAGGGACTGATAAACCTCCGGGTCATCTCCTGGGAAACGGGGGATGAGCATTACCTGGATTTCGGAGAGGAGGTATACGTAGCCGGGATCTCGGTTAATCCGCAGTTCGACACAAAGATCCTGAGATACTCCTATTCCTCGCTCACCACCCCGAACTCGATCTACGACTACAACATGGAAACCCGCACGAAAAAACTGATGAAACGGGAGGAAGTGCTTGGCGGTTTCGATCCGGCCAATTACGAAACAAAGCGCCTTCGCGCCCTGGCGGATGACGGCACCCCGATCCCCATCTCGATCGTTTACCGCAGGGGAATGAAAAGGAACGGCAACAATCCCTTCCTGCTATACGGGTACGGATCATACGGGTATACCATGGATCCGTATTTCCGTTCCCCGCAGCTGAGCCTGCTTGACCGGGGATTCATTTTTGGCATCGCGCACATCCGGGGGGGACAGATCAACGGGAGGCAGTGGTACGAAGACGGGAAGCTGCTCAAGAAAATGAACACCTTCACGGATTTCAACGATTGCGCCGAATACCTGATCTCGGAAAAGTATACCAGTCCCGAGAAACTTTTTGCCATGGGAGGAAGCGCCGGGGGATTGCTGATGGGCGTGATCGTGAACCTCCAGCCCGAATTATACAAAGGTATCGTGGCTTCTGTTCCCTTCGTCGACATCGTGACCACCATGCTAGACGAGGACATCCCCCTGACAACCGGGGAATATGATGAATGGGGGGATCCCGGGAAGAAGGAGTATTACGAATACATGCTGAGCTATTCACCTTACGATAACGTGGAAGCAAAAGTCTACCCGAACATGCTGGTCACGGCCGGGCTCCATGATTCACAGGTACAGTACTGGGAACCGGCCAAATGGGTGGCCAAACTGCGTGACATGAAGACCGGCGATCACCTGCTCCTGCTGCATACCAATATGGATGCCGGGCACGGGGGACAATCCGGGCGTTTCCGCCGCTTCCACGAAACCGCTATGGAATACGCCTTTTTCCTGAAGCTGGCCGGAATTTCTTCCAGGTGAAAAATATGCCGGAAAGGATCACTGCCTCACCCAGTCCGAACAGCAGCCAGTTAAACCGGCGTGGAACGTACTGGTACATCAGGGCGTGGATCTGGCTCCCGGGCAATGTCCATATGTCCCTGAAACCCAGTTTTTCCAGGATAAACCCGGAATAATCCCAGGTAAAGGAGGTGATCAGGATGACTGAGCCGGCCGCCAGAAGGATCCAGCTGAGCCGTGGGATCTGTGTTGATGTGCCGGGTGCCAGGATGAGCAGGGCAAAAAGGATCATGGTAGCCGAGACGACCAGGGGGGTGATAACCGGTCCGGTCCAGGTTACGGGAATCAGGAAAAGCACATCCCAGGTCATGAGAGATGCCGGCCAGCCGATCAGCACCCACAGGAATACATAGTAGAAGATATCCCATACTGCAAAGGCATACAGGAACCAGGCAAACCGCTCCGGAGAATTCCTGCCCGCCAGGATGCCCACCATGGTCAGCATCAACAGGGTGGCCAGTTCCCTCAGTATCTCGGTCCACACCAGGTCCGCCCGTACCGGGTTCAGGGGAAAATCAAATCCTCCCGGGTAAAGGATATCCCTTAAATAGATCACCACGGCGCTTTCCAGCAGTCCCATGGCAATCGCAAAAATGCTCAGCGTGAGCAGCGTTTTTTTTAAGTAACCGTCCATGCCGGGCTGGTTTTTTTATAGGCCCGTGTATAAATTTACGTTTTCTGTCCCCTCTTTCGTATGTCCGTACCTTTAAAATGCATTTTTCCCTAACAAATAATATTTCAGCTTTGGTTAAGAATTGGTATCTTGAAGCAGTTAATACAGATCTCATGATTTCAAATATTTCTGTAAGATTCCCATCCCGGATCTACCTTTCCGGTCTGGCTTTATCCCTGCTGCTGATCCTGCAGGGATGCAACACTGCATTAAAAGTCGGAGCGGACGTACGGGAAATCAGGCCGGGCGTGCTGGAGGGATATCTTGCCCTGCAGGAGCTTCCCAACAGCCTGCTGCTTCTGCCCCCTCCGCCGGAAGAGGGTTCGGCCGCCTTTGCCGCGGACCTTGAAATAAGTGAAAAAACAATCTCAAAGGGTGATTCTGTCCGGTGGGAAGAGGCATCCCGGGATGCCATCCTGTACTTCCCTGAAGCCCTTGAATCCTTTGCCGGGGTGCTGGATGTCCCGGTCAGCCGGGAGCAGACCCCCCACCTCTACCTGCTTATGCGGCGGGTAATGACGGACGCCAGCCTGTCAACCTATGTGGCGAAGAAGCATTATAACCGCCTCCGGCCTTTTATGGTCAACAATCAGCCCACCTGTTCGCCCGGGGATGAGGAATACCTGATGAAAGACGGTTCCTACCCTTCAGGGCATACGGCCATCGGCTGGGCCTGGGCCCTGGTTCTCTGCGAGCTGTTCCCGGAAAATTCCAATCTGATCCTGGACCGCGGCAGGGCGTTCGGCGAGAGCCGCATCGTTTGCAACGTTCACTGGTACAGCGACGTCATTGCCGGCCGCCTGATGGGCGCCGCCACCGTGGCACGCCTGCATGCGGATCCGGAATTCATCGCCGACCTGAACGCATCGAAAAAGGAAATTTCCAGGCTGAAGAAGCGAAGGGAATAAAACGGTTGCAGCCTGAACTGCTACATTCAGCCGGACCCATCCGGTTTGGAGTTAATAACCGTATGCCCACCCGGGTTTATTCCCGGAGGCCCGGCCGGATTGTTTTCCCGCCTTCACCCGAATGACTATATTTGCCTGTATGGTGTACCCGGAAAATTTCGAGGAAAAGATCGGGTTCGACAGGATCCGGGAATCTGTAAGGGCGTACTGCCTGTCGCTGACTGCGGGGACAATGCTTGACGCGGAAGGATTTCTTGCGGATTTCGAACCCATTCGGGGACGCCTGCAGAGGGCGAAAGAATGCATGCTGGCGATCACCGGGGGGGACTTTACCATCGATCCCTAC